>Ga0302194_10000870_pt1 | contig 19330 bp, 32 predicted proteins | sample II_Bog_N1_1_FD_200227 | JGI IMG/M metagenome (GOLD analysis project Ga0302194, IMG submission 200227) | Peat permafrost microbial communities from Stordalen Mire near Abisko, Sweden - II_Bog_N1_1 | ecosystem: Environmental > Terrestrial > Soil > Wetlands > Peat | place: Sweden: Abisko...
GCTCGCAAAATACTTCAAAAATTTGGCAAACAAGATGCCTCTGGTTATGCTGATTTAGAAGCAAAACTTGGAGATGTTTACTTCAAAACACCTGATAAACAGGAAATGGAACGAGAGATGGTTGCAGCCCATCCTCATAAAAAATGGATGCTTAGAGTTCTTGAACCTGAACTTAAAGCTAAAGAAATTACAAAAGCACCTAAAAAAGAAGATATAAAAGGTATTGAAATTGAACCTGCGGGATATACCACTTCAAATGCAAGCGGTCAATGTGATTGCCCTGAATGTATGGAAGAACGCTCTGGTTGTGATGCGTGTAAAAGCTCTGCCGATGGTGTTAAACCAACAGTTGTAACAGTAGCTAAAAATTATACACCGATTATTGTAGCAAGTATTCTTGGAGTAACAGCCATATCTATAACAGCTTTAGTTTTACACTATAAATTAAAGAAAAGAGCTTAAAACATGATGAAAATTAAAACAAGTCGCCCTGTTATCGAAAAGAAATCAAATGCACATGGCGGTGGACATGGCGGAGGAGGTCATCATGGCGGCGCAAGTAGGTCGCATAGAGGTTTTAGAGAAAGCGACCTTACATGGAATGGTATGTATTTTGTAAGTCCTTCTGGGGCTTGTTTCACTAAAAATGTGGATGGAGAATATATATCCGTTGCGTGCGGTGTACCAAGCGTTGTAATGGGAATTTAAAATAGTATATATGAGTATTACATACCAAATAGTAAAAGACACAGACGTTTTAATTCCAAACAAGGAACACAAAAACTTTACTACAAGTGGTGAAAAAATTGAATCGGGTACTATTGTACATGGACAAGAAAAGAAAATAGAAGGTTTGCGTAGAGGCGAACCGTTTGTATATAGAATGTTTTTAACAAGTGATAATAAATTAATATATCTAAAATCAATCAAACCAATGAACACAACAGAAGTAAACTTAGGAGCAGATGGCGCACCTACAACAACCGTTTTAAATTTAAAACCTGCTGAAAAAGCAAAATCAGACAAAGCTAAAGACGAAGTTTGGGGTTTAATTATCGGCGGAGTAGTTGGATATATTGCATACCATAAATTGCATTATAAAAAACACGGTAAACATAGCCTTAAACACGGCGCAATGTACATCGCTGGTGGTGCAGCAGCAGGATATGGTGTTGGATTGCTTTTTCATAAGCACCAAGCAGCTACTATTAAGCCAAGCAAATAATATTAATTTTTAAAACTTTACGCTTTGGATAGACAAGCAACGGTTGTTCACTTAGGTGCGCAACCAAAAGATGAGGTAATTACCTTTGAAAAGGCTTTTGGAGAATTTTCAAGTGCAGAAGATAGTTCTGATGCAACTGGACACCGTAGGCGTAAAGGTAAACGTATGGATGGTCGTGCTGACCGAATGGCTAAAAGACAAGCTCGTAGAGCGGCTCGTTTGGCTGCTAAATTAGCTCGAAAACAAGCTCGTGCAGATGCAAAAGCCGCAAGAAAAGCGACTAAAGATGGTTCAGCAGATTCATCTACTGACCCAAATGCGGGTGCAGCAACAGACCCTAATGCTGGTACAGACCCGAATGCAGGGACAACTCCTGACCAAAGTGGGGGGCAAGACCCAAATGCAGGAGCGGCTTCTCAAGACCAAGGCGGTGGTGGTGGAGATTCATCTCAAGGAAGTGATGATGGCGGCGGTGATGACGGAGGTGGGTCAAGCGACCCCGATGTAGGAGATGATAGTGGTAGTGGCGGCGGTCAAGGCTCTGGTAACGGCGGCGGGCATAAAAAAAGACATAAAAAACAAGAGCAAAGCGACGATAGTGGTAGTGATGATTCTGGTGATAGCCAAGATAGTGGAGATTCACAAGATGACAGCAAACAAGAAGATACTAATGATGATACAACTACTGATAAGTCAAATGACGGAGAGTCGGACGATTCTGATGGAGATGATGTAGGAGATGCTTCTGATTATTTTGATGGCGGAGTTGGTGCGGAGGATTATTTTAATGAATTTGCCGATGGAAGTAAAAAATCAAAAATTAATCCAGCCGTTGCCGATTTAGCTAAAAAAATTGAATGGAACAAAGAACTTGTTTCCCGTTTGCGTGTTTTAAAAGCTACACAAATAGGGAAATACGAAGACACTACTCAAACTCAAAATAAAATAACAGATAGTTTAAATCGTATAAGCCAACTTCAAAACGACTTAGATAAATATTCAAAGTTTGAAGGTAAATTTTCATCTGACGGTTCTTTTTCTTGCGCAAGCGGAACTACTGCTCCAACAGAGCAAATGGTTAAATCTCGCGCAAATGAAATAAAAGGAGCAAAGAGATTAGCTTATAACGAAAGATTGAATTTACACAAAGGAATTAAAAATGCAAAACATCTTGAAGAAGTAAAAAATCATGCTATCCGTAAAGGTCATGCTGGTTCTGAAACGCCAGTTGATGCTGAATTAAACCCTGAGTTTGCAACTCAAACAATCAAAGTACCACCGCAAGATAAAAGAAGCAATGCGGAGGGAACTGGACTGAATGGACTTGACCTTAGAAAAGATTATGACGCACCTTATACTCGTATAGTAGAATTAGAATCTGATTTTACAGGCGCAGAGGTAAAAGATAAGTTCAAAGCTAATTGGAAAGGACTTGCAATCGGAGCGGCTATCGGCATAGGGGTAATTGTAGCGGTAAAATTAATTGGTAATCATAAAGCAAAAACAGTTTAAAAAAATAAAATCATGGTAAAACATCCAAACATAGCAAACAACGAAAGAAGTAAAGAAGGTCAGGAGATGCAAATGGGTTCAAACGAGTTAACCGAAATGGGTGGTCATAAACCTAAAATGAAAGGTACGCGCGAGGAATTAGCCGCCCATCACGAAAAAAAAGCGGCTCATTTGGAAAGTGCTGAATTAAAACAACTGGAAAAACAACTTCACCAAGTTCAACACGAATACAAAACAACTAAAGACCCTGAACTTAAAAAAGAAATTGATGAAATAATAAGAGAAATTAGGGCTACTAAAATGGAGCATCAAATGGATAAAACAGAAAAAACCATGCACTTCGATGGTAAGTTTGATGGACACGAAGACCCAGATATTTTTAGCGCAGCAGATGCGGTAGCCGCTACTCATAAAAAATTGGATGCTAAATCCGTTTTACTTGGAATTGCCATCGGTGTAACAGCTTATTGGGCAGTAAAAAAGTTTCATCTTTTAGGTAAAGCGTAAGTCATGGCTGCAACCTCAAACGCTTCTACGGAAGAAAAAATGATTTTGGTTGCATACGCAGGAGTGGCAATAGCTTACACGGTATTGTTTTTTGTAAAATTAAAATCTTTAAAGAGCTAAATGCACCACAAAGACAATTATAGTCATTTTGTTTCAAGTGTTCAAAAAGGGGACGTGCAATCTGCAAACCTTGCCTTGATACGTGAACTTGGAAGTATCTTGGTTAGAAACAGACAAGATTTTGTGCATTTACTTAATGAAAGTGGAATTAAAGCAAGCATAAAAGATGCCGATGTACACCTTGTAAATTTGTTTATAAACAACATTGGCACAAATAAAAAACTTACTTTAGGTACAGCCCTGCTTATCAATATGTACAACAAACAGCCATCGTTTGATGGGACTGATGAAGTAAGCGACGAAGGAGTAAAAGGGGCTTATCTTGTTCTTAATAGTAGTTTTTGTGAAGAAGATAAAGAATACTCAAACGCAGGGGGTATTTTAGCTGCATTAGGTGGAATAGCTCAAGGTGGCGTAGGATTAGCACAACAGCTAACGCCTGATAAAAACGCAGCCATGAAACTTGCACAGTCAAAACAAGACGCGCAAGCTGCAATGACTAAACAAATACTTGATGCAAGACAATCTCAATTAACCGCCGCAAGCAAAGCAAGTGATGCCAAATCTAAAACAACTAAGATACTTGTTATAGGTGGTGTATCGGTAGTAGTTATAGGGCTTGTTATCGGTGGAATATATTTGATTAAAAAACGTAGAGCTAAAAACAAATAAAATGAATAAAGAAAAAAACGCAAAAATGCTTCAATTTGTGGTTGGTGGACTTTTAATAGCAATGGGTATTATAGTAATATCAGCAAAAGTTACTTTTCCTACTAAAGCAGCATAAGTGAACAAGGTTTTAGGTGGCATAGCTATTATAGGACTTTTCTTAGTGATATACACCGAGTACAAGAAATGCAAAATAGAACCAATCGTTAAAAAAACAAAAAGTAAAAAAGTACAAGATGGTAATTAGTCCGACTTTGAAAGTTTTAACGAAAAACCCTGTTATTGTAGGCAAGAAAAATATATCTACCTACAAAAGCGGTATGTACATAGCTGCCGATGGGTATAGTAATGCCCCTGGCGACGGGTTAGGATTACCAGCTTTTACATTAGGCAGCGACCCAACAAACACATTGTTTAATCAAACACAAAACCCTTTAGGCACACCTTCAACACCACCCGTTTCTACTACACCTTCAACACCTATCCCTACAAATAGTTTAGGATTAGGATTGAATTTACCCGCATTTAATAATACTGCATTTACAGATACAGCAGCACAAAAACAATTTCAAACTAAGGTTGCACAAACAGCCAAAGCCATAACAACACCAACGCCAACACCGAGTACAGATAAAACAAAAACACCTGATACCAAACCAGATAACACAAAAATATATGTAATGGTTGGAGGGGCGGTTGTGGCATTAGTAATTGCAATAGCATTGGTTTATAATCACAAAAAAAGTAAGTAATGACAATAGGTAAAGAAGAAAAAGTTTTTATATCAATCGCAGTTGCTTTAGTAGCATTAGTAGGCATTGGATTGATTTACGAAAAGAAAAAAGAAAACGAACTTAAAAAAGGAAAGTAAAATGGCTATTGAATCGTTCGTAATAACAGAAGCAGCAAAGTGTCCGAGTGCCATTGTTAGTAATAGCTCAAGAAACGGGCAGCCTAAAAAAATTAACTTTAAGAGTTATGTTAAGGGCGAAGTTATAAAAGGTGAATTAAAACACTCTAATAATAAACCAGCTTTTGTACTTGCAGAGGGAGCGGTTGTTGTGCCTTTAAATATTGTAAAAAAAGTGGTAGCAGAAACAATTAAAACAAGTAGTGCTGACGGTGCTACCGAAACAACACCTAAAGCAGCAGAAGAGAAAAAAGAACCCGTTGAATATTCTAACCCTAAGATAAAATATTTTGATGCCATGATTATCGGCGGACTATTAGGATTAGGAGCTACTTATGGTATTGAAAAGAAATTTCCAACATGGCTACCAGTTGATAAAAAGAAAGAATGCCGAATAGGTGGTATTTTACTTGGAGTAGCAGCAGGGTGGTATTTCGTTTATAGAAATAAAGGTATAAAACCTGTTGCAGTTGTACTAACAAAAAAAGACTAAAATTATGCCACACTCAAAACATAAACCAGCACACAAAGCAAGTCATAAAAAACCTGCTCATGCACCTGTTCACAAAAAAGCGGCTCATAAACCCGCGCCAAAACCTCATGCTTTACCACACAAACCTGTTGTAAAAAAACAGATACCCGTTTCGGCTGGGCATCATGTTAAAGTTATGACTACCAATCCTGTTATAATAGACCACAAAAGGGTTACACCGTCTGATTATATGATGGGGGCTGATGGGAGCAGAATCTTTGTTATTGAAGCGGTTGAAGAAAAAAAGGCTGCACCAACACCTAAACCCGTGCAAGTAAAAACAGCACTTGTTGTAGTTGAAAAACCTAAACCAAAAGAAGAGCATTCTAAAATGAAAATATTTACAGATTATCCTGTAATTATAAATCATAAACACAAATCACCTCCAAGTTATTATTTGAATGCTACTGGGGACGGAACAACACCCGCCTCTAATAGTGGAGTTGCAACCGCAGGAAACGCTTTAAACGCTTTGGAGAGTGCTTGGCAAGGAGTTCAGAATAGCGGCGTGTTACAAAATTTAAAACAAGGCGTTGTAGGCACAGGGAAACCAGTTACAACACCCGTATCTGCAAACATGACTAATACTACTCCTGCAACAGCACCAATGGGAACGCCACCCGTTGTAAAAACTAAAAAAGGAGCAAACACAGGAGTTATAATAGGATTAGTAGCTGGTGGTTTAGCTATTGGAGTAGGAATATTTTTATACATAAAGCATAAAAACAAAAAGTAATCTATGTTTTCCCAAAAAATAAATACAGACAACAATAAATTTTCTTTGAACATTACAATTACTTGTAGTGGTAAAAAGAAGTTTCGTGTGTGGGCAGAAGATTGTGGTAAGAAAAACAGCAAATACGCTGACAGGGAAATAGAAGTAAGTGGAACAAGAACTATTCACTTTAACTTCCCGATAGTTCCGAAAACATTATTTATCGGTTGTTTGAATTGTGAAAACCCAAAAGATAATTCGTTTAAAGTTGAAACAGAGGTTGTAAAATTAAAAACATACAACATTTGGATTGATGAGGAAACCGATAAGTTTTTAAAATTAGCGTTGCATTTCAGCCAAGTATGCGGCTTTGAATCTGCAAAACCAAACGGAAGATTATTTAAAACAGACGATAACGAGTTTAATATAAAATATTTTGATGTAATTAAAGATGTAATGTCGCGCAGACCGATGAATACACCTGCGCGTATTGGGCATAAATCGGGTATAATCGAAGTTTCCAAAAATTCCTTCGACAAATATACCGTTGCAATGAGAATGATTATATTGTTACACGAATTTTCGCATAAATATAAGAACCCGAAAATAGGTTTAGAAATATCAAACGAAACGGGTGCAGACATAAACGCATTGTATATCTATTTAGGATTAGGCTTTTCAAAAATTGACGCAATTTGTGTTTTCGCCAAGGTCTTCCTTCGCGCACAAACAGAGAGCAACATCAACAGGCTTCGCCGAATAACAGATTATATAGAAAAATTTGAAAATTTGGAATACGCTACGGCAGCATAAAAACATTAACACTTAATTTATATGATGAAGTGTAAGAAAAAAGTATGTAAAAAAAAGATTGAACAACCGCTCTTTGACAATTTGGACAATACTTTAGAAGATTGGGATTTTAGTGAGGTAAGCGGAGGGTTTGCAAATTCTTTTTCTAAAATAGGTAGGGCTAAAAATAAAGGCTTACTTGACTTTAGTAATTTGGAAGGAAGCTTTAAAAAAGCGTTTAAAAAAACCGACCATAAGTTACATAAAGAAGGAAAGAGAAAAGATAAAAAAGCGCAAATAGCACTTGAGAAAGAACAGAACAAGCCACAACCTACAAAAGCTCGTAAGCCACTAACTCAAGAGTTTAATGTTCGTGAAAACGAATGGGCAAACATTGGCGGTGGCGAAAAGCAATTAGAGCGTGTTTTCGTTCCGAGAGATAGGGAGTTGATAATACAGGGCGTTGACCAACTTATTATGAGTGAAGAGCCGCAATGTGGCGCACTTCGTAGTATAGGTTATTACAAAGGAGAAAAATTGAAACAACTTTGTTTTACTTTTTTCAATAATTCAGATATTGATTTTCAATTTGAATTATTTAATCCTTCAATGCCTTTGGATTATCTTTACTCTACTTCGTTAAATTTAAACGATAAAATCTCTATTGCAGGAGGCACGATAGCTTATTCGGACGTTCTTTTTAATTTACTTGCAAATCCTGCCATGATGGTAAATGCAAAATTTACTTTCGCAGCACCCGCAGTAGGAGCAACCTTAAAAGACCAAATAAATATCCCTTTGATTTTTAAGAACAAGGAAATAACTGGTCTGCAAAAAGTAAAACCTTTGAATGTTGCTTTAGAAATAGATAATATGCAATACGCACAAGACATCGTGTTTTTTGATATAATGTGCAATTTGAACAGACCATTTATACCTGATGGCATGGATGTAATTCAATACACCATTAAAGCAGGAATGACGGTAACAATGGCGTTTTATTATAAACAACATTCACTAAAAAGGTTCTTTTTTGAAGAGGCTAAAAATTGTAAAGCGTTATTGTAAGAAATGGCAGTAGATACATTATTTAGCACCAAGTACCCCAATAACCAATCGGTTGTTAGTGGAACTTATACTGTTTTTAAGGACGACGTTACAATATTGTGCGACACATCTACCGCGCCCGTTACAATTAATCTTTTACAAATACCAAGTAACGGAGGATATACAAAGCAAGGTAATTGGAGTACGCAATACAAACTTTATGTTGTAGATTTTAATGATAATTCCGCTACCAACAACATTACCATTGTTGCACCAACAGGTTTTAAAATTAACGGGCAACCTTCAATTATATTAAATAGTAATGGCGGTTCTGTTATAGTTAGAATAGCAAGTAATTTAGATTACATAGCTTTTTCAAGTGCAAGCGGAAACATTATTAGTGTTGGAGATACCAGTACCGTTTTTTTATCTTTAATTGCAGGTAATTTATTGGCGTATGTTGACTATAAGGACTTTATGGCAGCAGTTCTTCACCTATCTAATTCGTCCCAAAATTACTTCCCGATAACACAAGTGTATGATGGTGCTGGAAACATATTATCGAGTTATTTTAGTGATTTAACTTATGCCCAATCTTTAGGAAATCAACAAGCGGTAGTTGGGTATAATGCGAGTATATTTAACGGAAACTTTAATGCTTCAAGTCTTAACCTAACAACTGGGTATATAACATTACCCGTGGACGGCTTGTATTTTATTCAAATAAGGGTACGTATCGCTATGTTTTCATCAACGGGAACAGCATCAATAACAAGCTCAAACCCCAACACATTGGGTCAAAAATGGAACAGTAATAAGTCATTAGAAGCAGCTTGTAATTTTAAAATAGGGTTATTTGATACACTTAATAACGGAATAGCTTGTGAAACACAAAAAGAATTGACAGACCAAGGAAATTTTGTTTTAAATACTAATATAATAAGACCTTTTACAGCAGGCTCTACGGTTAGAGCTTTGTTTATAAACAATAGTGATTTGCCAGTATATGGAGATAACCCTTACCGCTCTGATTTTGAGGTTATATGTTATAAAATATCGGAAATTTTTTAAAGTATTTTCAAATTGAACAAAGAAATAAACATTAAATAAAAAACAAATGAGCTTATTAACTCAAAAAACCGACCCCACCACAATTATCCCAAACGCAGGTTCAAACTCTGCCGCATGGGTGGAGTGGCACAAAACATTAGTTGATAGTTTTGGTAAAAAACAAGCTAATGCAGAATGGTTAAAGGCTTGGAATTTACGCGGCAGCACAAGTGTTAGTGATAACACGTTGCGTGAATACATGAAGAAACAAGGTATTACATTACCCGCAACTTGGGGGCAGTCAATTGAAGATGCGGGCGTGGGTGTTGTAGATGAAATAACTGGTATTTTTCACATGGGAAAAACCGTTGGGGTTGTGGCGTTAGTGATAATCGGTGTACCCATTGCTATTTTATTATTGAATCTGGCTTTTCACCCAAAAGAAATAGCAACAGTAGCTAAAGTAGCGGCTTAAAAATATAAGATATGCACATAAGTAAAGGAGTAAAAATAGGATTATTGTTAGCATCACTTGGAGCGATTGCTTTTGTTATCGTTAAGAGGGTAAAAAACGCAAAAACAATAAAAAAATTAGACGATATTTTGGCGGGTAAAATACCTGACCCAAACAATGCGGCTCAAACAGTAATAAGTGCGGCGGCACAAACCGCATTAGCAGACGGGGCTTTTCCTTTAGCCTTTGGCTCAAGTAGCAAAAAAGTTTTAGCCGTTCAGCAATTATTGATGTCTAAGTTTCAATCACCAATAAACGCAAATGGATTGTATGATAAACAAACATGGGCAGCAATGTGTAAGAATGTTTGGAACACTCACGTTTATACAGCGCAAGCAGTTGTTTGTTATGAAGGTGTAAGTTTAACACATGAAAGAAGTATATCTCAAGATGATTATACATTCTTACAAAACTATGTAAAATCGAATTAAAAAAATTATAGCAATATAGTCGCAAGCCTTGAAGCGGAAAGAGAGGATAAAAAACCAAAACAAAATGAACGCAGTAATTGAAAAAACAAAACAAAACCTTGAACACAATATCGTGGGCTTGGCTCTTGGTGCAGGTTTAGGTTTTTATTTAGCTCACAAATCAGGTCATGTCCATAACAAATGGGCATTGGCAGGTATTACAATCGCATCGGCATTTATTGCTGCTGAAATTGAAGCTAAAATAAAAGCTAAACGCAGTATGCCAACGGCAAAAACAATCACCGATAAATAGTTTTTCAAAGAGCCGTAACTCTTAGACTATTTGTTTAAAAAAGTAAATTAAAAACAAAACCATAACAAAACAAAAAAGATGAACACATTTTTTAAAAAGGCAGAGGACAATTTGGCGGGCGTAATAGTTGGCGGAGTAGCGGGCTTATTAGTAGCAAGCAAATCAGGTGTAACAAATAAATTATATTTGGCGGGCATCACTATCGTAAGTGCTTTTGTTGGTGCTGAAATTCAAAACAAATTCGCTCCAAACAGTAAAATTACTGATAAGTAAGTAATGGCACTTTCAAGGGGTCAAAAAATCGCATTGGGCAGCATTGCGGGAGCGGCATTATTAGTGGGGGGTTATCTTTGGTGGAAACAAAAACAAGCCGCTAAAATAGCTACTCCTGCATTACCAAGTCCGTCGCCAGTTGCAACACCTACAACTACACCCGTTTCAGGAGTAACTCCTTTGACTGATGTGTTAGGTTTTCAAAAGTGGTATAACGTACAAGGTTTTAAACCAGCATTAGTTGAAGACGGTATAAATGGCTCTATGACAGGCGCAGCGTACACAAAGTATGCGACCCAATATTTAAAGAAATAAAAACGTGGCATATCAAGATACTTTAAGTTCTACGGCACAAGCTAACGCGGCTATTTTAGCTCAAAGAATAGCTGCGGCAGGTATAACCAATCCTTTTACTCAGGCGGCTATTTTAGCTGTTGTAAGTAAAGAGAGTGGCTTTATACCGCAATCCGAAAACTTAAATTATACAGCACCAAGATTATCTCAAGTATTTGGTTTGCCTCCAAATGTGGCTCAAACATTAGCGGGTAATCCCCAAGCAACAGCAAATGTTGTTTATATGCCGCCACATAATACACAATTAGGTAATACAGCCGTAGGTGATGGCTACTTATATAGAGGGCGTGGATTTAATCAGCTAACGGGAAAAAGTAATTATGCAATTAGTGGCAGCAAAATAGGGCAAGACTTATTGGGTAATCCTGATTTATTGAATGACCCTACCGTTGCCTCTGATTCTGCTATACAGTTTTTTAAAGACGGCATAACTGCTTTAAAAAATAGTGGTAAATTGCAAGCGTATAACGCGAATGATATAAACGACTTTAAAACAGCAGACGATGCACTTGGGGCTATTTATAATGTAAATGCAGGTGTAGGACAAACAAAAGCCTTTATTGATGCAGATGTAACGGGTGGAAAAAGAGCCGCAACAAGTAGAATGGCTGATTTACTTGCATACGTTCAAAGTGGAGTTACAGCGGGCGTTAATTCGGGTGTTGCGGCAGTAAAAAAACATCCGTACATTACGATAGCTATAACAGCAGGGGCAATAGTAGGAGTTTATTTTTTAATCAGTATGTTAAGTAGTAAAAAACAATAAAAGAAATTATGACAAAAGAGCAATTCGTATCAATGTTACAAGAACCCGTTAAAGCTATATCAATAGCTAATGGTATTCCTTATGAATTTATGATGGCTCAAATGGCTCTCGAAACAGGGTGGGGCGCATCGTCTTTGTTTTATGAGCATTTTAACGTAGGTGGCATAAAAGCCTATGGAAGCGTAGCAAGTGTACCCGAATGGACTTGGGAAGATGTTAATACAACCGATTTAGATAAATACCCAAGCAGAGATAAAACAAAAGACAAAGCGTTGCCAAATAATAAAACTGCAATCTATTTACAACTACCTTTTGCCTCTTTTACCAACCTTAAAGACGGGTTACAATATTATTTAGATAAAGTTCTGCTTAATGTATATTTTAAAAAATACGTGGCTTTATGTGGGGGTGATGCTATTAAATATGTGCAATTGCTTCAAAGCGGCACACCAAAATATGCTACCGATGTAAATTATGTGCCTAAAATTACAGCATTGATAAACCAATTTAAACAGCCAACAGCCTAACGATATGAGAAAAGTAAGAACAAAAAAAGATTTCAATAACTTAGACGGAGAAGTAGCCGACTACGATTCTGAATTGCCTACCAAAGAAATTAAAAAACGTCTTGGAGAAGCAAACGACTTTTCAGATTGTAGTGGCTTAGGTGTTGTTGAAGATTACGATATTTATTACGGCACTAACTCTGTGGTAAAAAACAACCCATTAGACCATGAAACTTTCGCCCCTGCAAGCGGTGGAGATATTGGTAACATGGAAGAAGATGAATTTAGAAGCAAAGTATATTCTGATTTAAGTGGTGTGTTCGGTAAAGGAACTATTTACGATGAAAAGGAACGCCAAAGAAGATTGCATTTAAAGAAACTAAAATCTCAATCATTAAACGCGGAAGAAAAATCTAATTTGTTTGGTAATTTATTTGGAACGCCAGCCCAAAAAGCAGCAAGACAGGCTAACCAAGATACTAAAGCACAAGCCAAATTAGTTCAGGCACAGGCGGCACAGGCGGCAGCAAATTCATTAAATGATAATTCGGGTACTATTGCACAAGCGCAAGCGTTACAGGCATTAGCAGCTAATCCTATTGCAGGTTCAGGTGGTTCTAAAAAAATGAGTACGGGTGCAAAAGTTGGAATTGCAATTGGAATTGGAATACTTGCGTTAGCGACAGTAGTAACTATTGTTGTTTATAAGAAAATATACAAAACAAAAACCGTGTAATATATGAGTACAATTGAAAAACCACAATTTACAATTGGTAATGTTATTACTATAATAAGCGTTATAAGCGTAATCTTCGCACAATGGTATGACTTAAAAATGGAAATTTTAAAGATGTCTGATAACCAAATACTACAAGAACAATCCTTAAACATGAGGATTACTAACTTGGAAAACGCTAAAAATAAAGTGGCGTATAAATTCCCAAACACATACGCTATTTTACCCAATAGAATTATTATAAAGGACGAAAAATAAAAGAAATGACGAACTTACCAATGGCAATTTTAGATACAGTAAAAAACAAACCTGCTGGCGCAATAATTGGCGCAATAGGAGGGTATCTAATAGCTAAAAAAATACCTATACCATTTATAACCATACCCTCTATTATTATTTGTGCAATAATCGGCTCAAGTATAGAATATAAATATACTGAGCCTAAAAAATAAACCGAGTGAAAATAATAACCAATAGACCGATACAAGAAAACCATAGTAATTTGTTTGGGCATAAAAAGCGCAAGCATAAAGGCGGTTTTTTTAAAACAGCATGGCATGATATTAAAATGGTTGGTTTTGCTCCTGAAAGGGGGGCGTTCCTTGTTTTATTGAAACTTAATGCGTGGGGATTAAGCACTAAATTAGCTAACCTTAGAGCGTTATCTAAATCTAATCCGAAAGCAAAAACTATTTGGGATAAGTCGTTACTACATTGGGTTAAAATGGGAGGTAAAGAAACCGTCTTTAATCATAATATTGATATTGGTAAACATAAAAAAGAGTTATTAGTTAGAAAAAAGAAACAAGTTAAATTAGCGGCAAACGCTTTTGATGGCGAAGAATATCATAGTGTTGCAGGGGTAGATGATGCAGCAGAAGCCGTAGTCGCTTCAACACCTGTTTGGATTCCAATAGTAGGTATATTATCAACTGCATCGGCTATTGGTATTGGTGGCAAACTTTTAATGAATCCTAAAGATAATGCTGATGCGGTTGCGGCAGCTAATGACCCTGCAAATCAAAGCACACCCGAACAAGATGCGGCGGCTCAAGCTGAATTAGCAAAACAACAAAGCTCATCTTCAAATGCCTCGATTACAAACGAACCAGACGAAGTAACAGCAACCAATTTCATTTCTAAACTTTTTGGCGATACATCGGATAATAATTTAAAACCAACTACAAATAAACAACACGTATCCCCTTCTACCCCCCCCCCTACTTCATCGCAGGGAATGAGCAAAAACATGAAAACAGGACTGATTATTGGCGGCTCTGTTTTATTAGTAGGAATAATAGTTACCGTAATAGTGGTAATGCACAAAAAGAAGTAAAATGTTAGAAAGCGAAAAGAAGTTAGAAACACTTACAGTAGAACAGAGGCTTGAAAAGTTAGAAAAGCAAACTAAGTCATTAGAGATAATGGGTATTGTGCGCGCTACTTTTATCGTGTTAGGTGTTTTAGGTTTGACGGCAGGTATTTTGAATAAATTTAATGTGTTTGAGGCAAAAATAAAAGCAAAACTATAACGATGCAAATTATAACTTTAACAAATGATTCCGATGGCACGGGCGGTAAGATGAATCCGAACACGGAAAACGTGAACGACATTGCAAGTGCCGTAAAACATTCGCATGACAACAAAAACACATATACTATTACGGATGGCATTAAGCACGAAGCAAAAATAATGGGGTCAAATGAATCTCATTCAGAAACAGGTGAACACGAAGAATTAATTTTAGTTTTTTGCATTGGGGTGGTTGTAGGCATTATAGGAACACATATAATAAAATGAAAATAAATAAATATTTAGTTGCAGGTAGTATAGGGTTAGTAACAATTACTGGTGCGTTAGCATATTTACAGTATAAGAAACTAATGAATTATGTTTTGAAATTCAAAGGAATTAAGTTGAACAAACTTAGTTTTACAAACCTTGACTTTAACATATACCTTGATTTTACTAACAAAAGCGATGTAACTTTCAATATCTTATCTCAGGTTTATAACGTGTATGTAAACGACACCTTTGTTACCAAGATTGAAAACAACTCTCCAACATCTATACCCGCTAATGCAACAAATGTACTTGGGTTGAATATTGTTTTTAACCCAACGGATATTTACCAAAAATTAGGCAAAAGCACATTAACCATTGCTGCCAATGCTGATAAAATAATAATTAAAGCCGATTGTAAACTAAAGGTTAAGATGTGGTTTTTTACTATAAACATACCTTACGTTTATACATCTTCTTTGAAGGATTTGATGGCAAGCAAGCCAACTGATACAACGTCAACGGTGGTTTAATGTTAGTAAATGAAAATGAAAATAAAAAATTGTTTTTGTATTTTTGCAGAAACCATTAAAATAAATAATTATGTTCGGGGACTTGTTAGGCAGTTTAGTAGATAAGGAAAAAATAACACACGATACCATTCAGGAATGTCTTGAAGAAGTAGCGAAAGAATTAGGGTGTGGTTGGGATGAGTTTTTCATTTCAATTAAGCCGAAAGATGAAAAGTTTGAGATGCGGTTTGACATTTACCGTTTTGAGAACAAAGTACCCAAGTTCGTTCGACAAATGACATTGAAAGAAATATTAGGGTTAGAAGAAGAGTAATTAATGCAAGCAGAAAACAACGACATACAAAACAAGTTTCAGGCAATCATTGTCTGCAAAGATTATTCTGATTTTTTGCGAGTAACACTACCGAATACAAAACAAATTTTCGATAAGGTAATCGTTGTTACTGACCCAAAAGATACCGAAACCATACGGGTTTGTATTGACAATGATGTTCTTTTCATTCTTTCGGATAAATTAGAAGAAACTAAAACGATTTCGGGGGGCATAAATGAAGCCTTAAAATATGTTAGCAAAAACGATTGGGTTGTAAATCTTGATGCGGATATTTGGCTTCCTTTACATACAAAAAAAATACTTAAAAGCCTTGCATTAGATAAAAAATGTATCTACGGAATTGACAGGTTAATGTGCAACTCGTATGAAGATTGGGAAAAGTTCAATAATCAGGAACTACTTTTAAACCAATTTTTATTAGGAGATAGAAATATTATGAATAATGAATACCATCCTACTGGTTATTTCCAATTATGGAATCCAATAGGTAGTGGTATTGAAAGTTATTCTTCGCCACAAAATCTAAATACAGAAAATATTAATTACGACCATGCCGACACTCTACACGCACGGAAGTTTGATAAATCAAACCGCAAACTTATACCCGAAATACTTTGCTTGCACTTAGCTTCCGAACCCAATGTGGGTAAAAATTGGAAGGGCAGGAAAACTAAAAGATTTGCAATGGAGGCAATTATATAGGTGGAACAAGGCAATAGAAATACAAGGTGGATTAATAAAGCTGGTCATTACCTAATTAGGGGTGATGACGATATTTTACAAATTGATACCACCAATGGCTCAATAACACTTCAACTTCCAAGTATTTATGGAAGCGGATTGATGCTTACACCAAAGACCTACTTTATAATAGATTCAAGCGGGTATGCAGCAACAACGCCTATTATAATCACCACATCTGGTAGCGACACAATAAACGGAGCATCTCATGTAAATATTAGTGTAGCGGACGGAATATTAGAGTGTGATGTTGCTGGAAACACAGAATGGTTGGCAACGGGAAGTGGAATAGCGGGAGGCTCTACCACTTCGGGATTGGTTGTTACAGGGGTAACAAGCGATAATTTAAACTATACAGGAACTTTAACAGGGATTACCTCGTATGCACAATTATTAAATGTAATTATTACTTTAATCGTTCCCGCTGCAAATTTAGGCGCAACTACTTTAAATATAAATTCATTCGGTATAGTTAATATAAAGAAATTTGTAAATGTACCAACAGAGGCAAACGATTATAAAGCCTCACAAAGATTAGCCTTAATTTATGACGGCACTAATTTTCAAATTCTTTCAGTAACTTGTAACATAGGAGATAATTGAACTACCCCTTGCCTAAAGGCGAAGGGGCTTCGGGAGAAAAAACAGAATGAATGACAGGCAAACAAACAGATTTTTAAACATGGAAAATATAACAAAACACATCAAAAAAATATTTTTATCAGCAATTATATTATTAAGGTGCTGTACACCATCTATCGCTCAAGTAAAATTTGTCCCGTTGGCAGGAACGAATAATGTCGGAGGCGTGATAAGCTATTCTTTAAACACACACGGTCAATACGGCACTTATTCACTAATAGATAAGGCTTGGGCTGATAGTATGTATGCTTCTTCAAATACTTATCTTCCATTAACCGGAGGCACTATGACTGGAGATATAATGATGCAATTAAATAATATATATTTTGGAACCGGCATAGGTTCTACTCATCTAAATCAAGGTATTTTTTTAAGCAGTCCAAGAGATTTTAATATATCTAATAATTTTGGGCAAATAGCTATTGACGGCAGACTTGGAAGAATACTGATGGGTAATGCAATAAATATTTCAAATTACGATACCACTGCTAATTTAGATATTACGCCAAGTTCCTCAACTTTAGCGTCGTTAAATATTAAAAATAGCTCCACTGTTTTAACCTCTCCACAAACTGAGGATATATGGGTATATAATCACAACCTTTTGTTTAACAACGGAACGCAAACATATACTTTAAACACGGTTAGCGGCGGAGGTGGAACTTCAACCGTAACACCTAATCAAATTTCATTTGGAGCAAAAAATACGGGTACTTTAACGAGTTCAAATGCCTACGTTGTTTACCCAACACATAATTTTGGATTAACAAATGATACAGCTTATTTTTCTGTTGGTTCTCCGTTTACCGCAGGTGGGACTTATGCAACGGATTTCGACCCATCTTTTGTATTGAAAAGAACTTTCGACCCATCTATTAACGAAAATGGACATAGCTCTGTTGTTGCTGATATTTTCCAAAGAACTACTGCTGGTTATGCTCATAACTCGTTTACAGATAATGCACAATTTATAGGAACTTCAAATTATGACCACCATGCTGCTTTTCAAAGTCAATTTAATTTTAACAACACAAGTACAACATCTTTATACTACGGATTTGTTGATATTCCTAAGATAGCGTCAGGATCTTCTCTTGGTATAAGATACGGCTCGTATATTTTCGATATAACAGGAAGCGGAACAGTAACAACACAATATGCTCACTATGTGCCAGCGCTTACTAATGCAGCTAATAACTGGGCTTTTTATTCAGTTTCAACACCTAATTTTTTTGGAGGCACTACACAAAGCTCAGGGAATCTATACGTTGGATCTAACGTAGCTTCCCCAGGTAGTTTATTTTTATGTGGGCAAGGCTCTTACGGAGCTACTGTAACTGCTAACTTTTCGCATGGCCTACCTTTAGGTTCTTTTTCGTTAAGTAACATAACGGAAACATGGGTAAGCGCATCGGGAAGTAAGTTAGATTTTAATGTAACCAATGGAAGCGGGACCAGCTATAACACAAAAATATTTACATTAGACGGAACAACAACAAGTGCTACTGTAAATGGTAATTTATTGTTAAATACGCAATACACTACGCCTGTAACAACTAATACGGTAACAACAAATTCTGCTGTTCAGACTTTAATATGTAATCCAGCTGGTACTTTGGCAGCTTTAACTATTGTATTTCCACCAAGCCCAGTAAACAATCAAACATTTAGTATTTCTATATCAAAAATAATAACTACACTTACTTTACAGGCTGGCACAGGTGGCGCAACAATTAACGGAACAATAATTACAACGGCAGCTAATTCTGCTGGAAAATTTATTTATCAAACAACACCAAACGATTGGTTTTACACTCAATAAAAAAAACTATGAAAAAAATATTATCAATAATCGTAATTATAGCGTTCACAATAAATATAAACGCTCAAAACAAACTATTAGAATTTTATTTAGCTAAAGTTGATACTGTTGTTTCTAAAAATATAAACGGGGTTTATTCTGAATATCTCGGAATTGGTGAAATTAAAGGAGATAAAGAAGGAGGCATTACAGCTTTGTATTATTTAGAAAAAAACTAAAGATATAGAGTTAAATAATAAATCAGAAATATCTGATATTAACACGCAACTGGATGAATATAAATCTAAGTCCGAATACTGGGAAAAGAATTATAAAAATTTAGAAAATAATTATTTAAAAAATAAACATAAATGACAACATTTTGGATGATATTTTTAACAGCTTTCGCTTACGATATTTTAATCATTTGATTAATTGTTTGTATGATTCGCTTTTGAGGTATAGGTCGAAAGCATCGAAAATAGTATCCGTTTCTTTAAACATATTTGGATTACATAAGCCCCACCATTTTGAAAACGCTACAC
>Ga0302194_10000884_pt1 | contig 19217 bp, 11 predicted proteins | sample II_Bog_N1_1_FD_200227 | JGI IMG/M metagenome (GOLD analysis project Ga0302194, IMG submission 200227) | Peat permafrost microbial communities from Stordalen Mire near Abisko, Sweden - II_Bog_N1_1 | ecosystem: Environmental > Terrestrial > Soil > Wetlands > Peat | place: Sweden: Abisko...
TAATTGGGGATATAACTACCATTTCTATCTCCTGTATATTGAAACTGAAGATCCGGGACACCAATAGCTTTTTGCAACTGTACATTGGCAACAGCTGTTTCCAGTTGTGCGAAAGATGCTTTTAAATCCGGACGACTTTCTAATGCTTGGGTAACTAAATCTGCCAGAGCAATATTTGTCAAATTGTATTTATTGTCAAGCTCCGCTTCGTTTAAAATGGGTTTATAATAAACGTTTTTAGGATTATTGAGCAATACAGCAAATTCTTTGGAGGAATTTTTTTGAAGAGCCGTATATAAATCCAATCTGTCACTCTGTAATGAAAGGAGCAACGCTCTCACACGAGTTACATCACGAAGAGAAGCATTTCCTTTTTGGTATTGCATTTCAAAACCTTCAACAATGTTTTTTACAGAAGCAATTTCTTCATCAAATAATTGCAATGATTTTAAACCAAAATGTAAATCAAAAAAATCTTGCCTAAGTGCAAATAACAATCCTCTTATTACATCATCAAACTGATATTGTGCAACATCTGCTTGTAATTTAGCGACCTGAGCAGTTTTAATTCGTTTACGCGCTATGGATACAAGCCATTGGGCTTGTATAACATATTCTCCTTGTGTATTGGCCTCTCCTATTTGTCCTAATTGAGTTGGAAACCACTGCTTACTAAGTTGATTATAAACACTTTGTTCGTAGTAAAGTGTCGGGTTATTAAATAACTTAGCCTGTCTTATTAAAGATTTTTGAGCATCTACTCCATATTGTTGTGCTAATACGCTATAATTATTTTTCAGAAAAAAAGCTTCTGCTTCATCTAACGTAATAGAGATGGTATCCGCTATAAGGTTAATACTATCGCGAGGTACAATAGGTTGTTGAATTTGTTGTGAAAAACAAAAGACGCTACTGGTAATTAAAGTTGCTAAACTAAGGGTTCTTGACAGAAGGCGAAATAATAACATCAGATGTAATTACAATTATGTAAAAGTAGCATAATTCAAAAGTTAAAAAAATAAATCTCATTATCTATTGAGATGCATCTTCAACCCTTTCTTTAAAATGCGAAGTTATATAAAATTTACTCACTTTAATTTGGAAGTGCATCTTGAGTGTTAAATATTGTTAACCGACTTAGCTCTTTTTTTCATACAAAGAAACATTTTATTTTCATTCATCAAAACAAATGATATTGAAACAATGGCATTTAAAGTTTCTATTTTATATTTCTATCTCAATTCAAATTCTTTTTTTCCGCTTAAGCTCCCATCGGCATAAACCTCTACTTTATATTTACCCTTAGTCAACTTGGTTTCTGCATCATAATCAATAATTATTTTTTGTTCTTCATTTTTATAATCTATTATCTTTAATGAAGAATATGCCTGTTCTAAGTTTGTTTTTTTATTGATAAACTTTTCTTGTTTGCTTGTCAGCACATTTTTCATTGGGTCATATATAACAATGTATAGATTTTTTTTACCTGATTCGGTCGCTATATTTTCTGCCAATGTGAATGTTACAGATATTCGGTTTACTTTTTTAGCCTTCATTGTTGTTTTTTTTTTAGTGGTTTTAACTTTATAGTTTATAACGTTTATTTCATAGCCCTTAAGGTCTTTCACTATCTCCAACTTCTTTTTTAGTTCTTCATTATCTTTCTTAATATCAATAATAGTTTTGTTGAGTTCCGTTATTTTTCCTTCTAGATCATTTTTCTCTTTTAGGATACTATTGGTTTGTTTTTGATAATCGTCAACATGGCTCTTAAAATCTTTAAGTTGTTTTTTTAATGGGATAAAGGTCTGATTCTCTTTCGTAATTTTTTCAATGGTTTTTCTGTTTTCCTTAAGTTCTGTATTCAATTTTGAAACAGTAGTATATAACTCGTCATTTTTAAGTTGTGATCCGTTCAATGTTTCCTGCACTTCGTTCAGTTGCTTTTCTACCAGAAGCTTTACTGAAATAGATGAATCTGCTACAAGCAACGCGCGCTCTTGTCGAGATATTAATTTATGCCTATTTATAAGAAAAAGGATATTAAAAAATAAAGAGCCGAAAAGCATCGGGAGAAGAAGAAAAGAAACAATTTTTTTTCTTTCGTTTGTTCTTTCATTATTATTCATCATGAGTTTTTATTATTGATGGAATTCTAACTTTTTAAACTAACATTGCTTTTCAGAAATGACAGTTCCATTACTCTGCTTTTTGTGATTACAAAGAAATAACTATAGAATTTGATGGGAATTAGAATAATATTAGAATTTGATTAGGAATAAGGCAGGAAAATAAAAACAGAGGTTCCTTTACCTAATTCGGTCAAAATGTTTATTTCTCCCTTATGTTGCTTAATAATTTTATTTGTTAATGGTAATCCTATTCCATGTCCCGAATATACCTTCGCATTTTCACTTCTGAAAAAAGGTTCAAAAATATGTTCAAGGTCTTTTTGCGAAATCCCGATTCCTTTATCAGCCACACTAATATTTATACCATTTTGTTTGAATGTAATTACAACATTGGCTTCTTTATCAGAAGAATATTTACATGCGTTTTCGATGATATTGGAAATGGCAACTTTTAACAATTGTTCATTTCCAATAAGCATGAGCCTTTCTTCCTCCTCCGGAAATTCTTTGAAATCAATAATTACCTTATAACTTTTATTTCGTTTTAATAATTCTACTTTTATACTTCCAATTAATTCTTCAATTCGTAATTGAGCAACTTGAATTTCCGAAATATCTAAACTGGCTTGAGTAAGGTCAAGTAATCCATTGGAGAGTTTATTCAAATTTTTAATATCATGCAACAATGATTTAAGCAACTGCTTAACATCCTTACCGCTTTTGTTATCGTCCATCAACGATACTTCTATTTGTCCTGTAAGTGAGGTGAGTGGAGTTCTTAATTCATGTGAAGCATTCGCAACAAAATTTTGTTGTATTTCAAAAGCGGACTCCAAACGTTCCAGCATTTTATTGAATTTTATTGCAAGTTGCGCAATCTCATCTGTTCCATTACCTTCATCTAAACGCGCATGTAAATTAGATGCCGTAATTTTATCTACTTCACTTATTACCTGAGTGACATGCTGTAATGCCTGCTTGGAAAAAAACAATCCTGTAAATATTGTAAATATAATTGCGATAATAATTCCAACTATCAATACATATTTTAAGAACTTTAATTTGCTAAATCCATATTTATCATAAGCGGAAGCGATCACAACAAACCTATCATACTGCCCTTCAAATAGCAACCCTAACACTTCATTTTCTCCTTCATCATATCTTATTTCTTTTTCAAGTCTTATTTTATTAATAAGTTTATCTGAAGCTGAAACAGGTATTCTATCATTATCGTTATTATGATAAAATAACTTATTTTTAAAATCATATACTTCAATACTTTCTTGTGGTAAAGTATTGAAAGAATTTTTGTCTATCGCTTTTAATATGGAAGGATTAACCTCTTTTACCTCTTGAGATAGGAGCTTAGCAGTAGTAATAGCATTTTGTTTTAGTCTTGCATAAAATTCGTGTTCTCTATAATCAGAAGATAAATAATAAATAGCTGAAGCAAACAAAATCAATATCAATGCAACATTGACCGTAAACTGATATGTAAGTTTAGTTCTAATCTGCATTATTCATCTCCTTCTTTAAGAATATAACCCATACCAACCTGCGTATGAATAAGTTTTGGAGAAAAATTTTTGTCTATTTTTTTTCTTAAATAAAAAATATACAAATCGATAATATTTGTTCCGGTATCAAAGGTAATGTCCCATATTTTTTCTGCTATATCTGCTCTTGACAAAACACGCCCCTTGTTTCGCAACATGTATTCAAGCAAGGTAAATTCTTTAGCGGTCAACTCTATTTTTTTTCCTGCTCTTTTAACTGTTTTGCGATTCAAATCCATCTCTAAATCATTTAATTTCAATAAATTATCTGATAATATTTCTGTTTGGCTTCTTTTTAATAAAGCACCAATTCTTACAAGCAGTTCATCAAATTCAAAGGGTTTCACCAAATAATCGTCCGCTCCAAGATTAAAACCGTTTACCTTATCGGAAGTTGTACCAAGTGCTGTAAGCATAAGAATAGGAACGAGTGTGTTTCGCTCTCGTATTTGCTTACATAAATCAAAACCATTAATTTTAGGAAGATTGATATCCAGAATAATTATATCATATTTTTTTGAGAACGCTTTTCTAAGACCTATTTCTCCATCATAGGCTATGTCAGTATTAAATTTATTAACCTCCAGCCCTTTTTTAATAAAGGATGCCACTTTTACTTCGTCTTCAATTATTAAAATTGTTGTTTCCATATTTGTAAAGTTCCATATTAATTTTCATTCCTTTAAATTTCTAATCAAATTCTAATGTTACAAAACCTAAAAAACCTCGCAATATAACTGCAAGGTTTTAACTATTCTTTATCAATTAAATTGACTTAATAAATTTAATGATTGAGGCTTAAAAGTTTAAGAGCGCCTTAATATGCTCCTTAAAAAGGAAATTAGCGGTAAAATAAATTGTTTAAAACAACACAGATGAATTATCTTCTATAGCAACTATCGATGAAAGGAACTGTACCGTTATTTAGAATCTTCTGCTTCTCCTGCTTTTGTGGGTTGTTCAGGCTCTTTGTCACTCTCATCATACTCAATTAAATCAGGGTCGATGTTTCCGATAATTTTAAATTCCGTTCTTCTGTTTTTATGTCGTCCTGTGGGATTATCGCTGCCATCAGGGTTTGTATTAGGTGCAATTGGCAATGTTTCTCCATAACCTTTTGCAATTAACCGATTAGAACTAAATCCTTTTTCAATCAAGTATCTTACAACACTTTCGGCTCTTTTTTGAGATAATTTCATATTATATGCATCAGCTCCTTTATTATCAGTATGCGAACGTATTTCTATTTTAAAGCTTGGGTTGTCAGTTAATATAATCACAAGCGAGGTATCCAAAGCCGTTTTCGAATCTTTGGTAAGTTTATCACTATCAAAATCGTAATTTATTTTAGGAATAAGGATCGGCGTTTCGGGAATCTTTTCAATTACAATATCTTTTTTTGTACTGTCGGATCTGACAGATTTCATTGTTGAGATTTTTGTAGTATTACTGAAGTAGTTTTCTTTTCGTATTTCCACTTCATAATCAAAACCCGGTTTTAATTTCAACTCATATTTACAGCCATTTTGAGTCATCGTTTCTGATAATAAACGACCATCTTTACCAGTAATGTAAACATTTATTATACTTTCTCCTTCAATACAATCATTGCTGTCTTTATTTACAATTTGTCCCTTATAAATTATTTCCACAAAACCGGAATATGTAAACTCATAAATGTCATCACAACAAGTAGGATTATAAACAGATAAGCCACCTTCACGGTTAGAAACAATGAAGCCGCCTTTACCAGATGGTTTAATGGCAAAATCCAAATCGTCGGCATACGAATTGAATGGAAAACCTAAGTGTACCGGTATTGCCCATTTATTTGTTTCGCCCTGTGTTTTGTATAAATCCAAACCGCCAATGTTGGGTTTGCCGTCGGTACTGTAATAAAGCGATTTTGTTTTTATATCATAAAATGGAGTCATTTCCGTTCCTGCTGAATTCACCAAAGAACCTGCGTTTTTCGGTTTTCTGAATGCCTTACGACGTGCATCATACTCACAATACCATATATCCAAGCCACCTTTACCCTTTTCTCTGTCGGAAACAAAATACATCACCTCCTGGTTTTTCTTTGATTCGCGCCCCATTGTAGGATGCGTTGATGTAAAGCCCGGAATGTTTATTTGTTCATCCAGCAATTGAGGTTCTGACCAGTCATCTCCCTTTTTTTCGGAATAATAGATTTTACATATCACTTTAAATTGCCAGTTTTGCGAACACTTAGTAAAGTAAAACCGTTTTTGATCTAATGAAAAGGTACCATTGGCAATATCGGCATCATTTGTATTAAAAGGACCTTTCCACTCTCCTTCAAATACCCAATCGTTATTTTGTTTTTGAGTTACATAAAATTTACGCGTTGGTAGTTTTACAGTATCCAACTCATCTTCCTTTACTTTGTAAAATTTTTCTTCCGATTCTCTTAATGAACCAAACACCAATTGATCATCCGTTAATGGAATTGGTGAAAAGTCAATGTGAGGATTATTCACCTTACTGCCTACTGATACAATAGTTGCCTTTGCCGCAGAGTCTTTCAGGCTTAAGGCGAGATTGCAGCCCTGCAATTCTGTTTCCAACAATTTCTTAAATTTTTTATCATCCACCTGTTTAACCAACTTTTTAAACCTTTCCAAATTTGCAATAGCTTCTTTATGCTTGCCATTGGCTTTTTGCATAGTTGCCAGATAAAACATTGCTTCCGGATATTCTTTCACATTTATGTTACATATAGTTTGATAATGTGTTTCTGCCCCTTTGTAATTGCGGGTATATCTTAATAAATCGGCAAGATGAATTTGATTTTTTATGTTAGCAGTATCAAGGTCAACTAATTTTCGGTAATACTCCAAAGCAAGGTAGTACTTTCCGTTGCGCTCTGCTTCGCGTCCTAAATTTTTTATTTCTTTTTTTCTTTTCTCGTTCAGTTCAAGTGATGCTACCTGAGAAAAACCATTTAAAAAAAGGATAAACAATAAAAATGTAATTACATACTTGTTCATTTCTGTACAGTTAATACCTATCGCAAGGCAAGGCTATAAATTTTGGTTTTGAACTGGCTCCTGTATAAATAATTGAAAACTCAAATGTTCTGGCACGACTGACATCTTGGCTAAGTGTAGAAACATTAACATCATAACTAAAACCTAAGTCAAACCGTTTATAACTAAAACCGGCAACGGGTATTAATGCATCTGTATTTCTATCGGCTCCTGAACGAAAGAGTGCGCCAACAAAAACTGATGATATTATTTTATTGCCTGTATTGTACCTGAAATTACTTCCAAAAACCATGTTATTTGCATTATCTGTCCACATCCATAATAATTTTGGCTGGATGGTTATCTTGTTATTTAAAAAATAGTTCAATTCGGCATGAACAATTTTAAGCATTCTTAATCTTTCGGCAGTAGTAGAAAAATAAGTGTCTTTAGGACGATTAACATGGTCTAATGCAAACCCGCATTTGGGTTCCAGCTTTTTAAATCGTTTACTCCATTGAACACCCGTATTCAAATCGAAATAATTTTGAGAACGGTTAAGAGTGGTTTCATTAGAATTTATTTGAGAGTTGAAAAAGCCCGTTTGAGTTGGTCCCGGATTATAATCCCATTGATTGGGAAATGTTTGCAAGGATAAATCGGTACTGTTAGAAACTAATCCTCCCTGAATTCCAATTCTTAATTTATGTCCTTTTAAAAGATACCCATAACCTGCGGTTAGTAATAACTTTGTTGTTACCGTATTAAATCCCGTAAACTGATCTCGTAATGCTAAAATGCCCCCGTCAATTTCGTGGGAATAATAGTGAAATGCTTTATCAAAAGAGACTATATATGTATTAAGAGGACTGTTATTAGATGTTCCTTGCGTTGTTTGTTGCGGTATTTGTCGCCATTGATTTCTGTAGTTTCCTATAAACCTGTAATCGCCATCATAATCACCAACTTTAGCCGGATTGAGCAAATGATCGGAAGTGTAGAATTGCGAAAGATGAATATCCTGGGCAATGCTAACAGACAGAAAAGTGATACTAATACCAGCTGCTAGTAAAAATTTTTTCATTACCAGACCAAAGGATTTGAGAAACATGTTTTTTCCATTATTAATAAATCCTTGACCGATTGTATATTTGAACCATTATGATGATAAAACGTCATACAATAAATTATCTAACATCAATTATCTTCAACTTTTTTAGAAAGGCAAATGTAATGAATACAGTTCATCCTTTTATTTATATCGCTAAAAAAATGTTTTTATCTATTTATTAGCAAAATAAATTTAATTTTGAATTATTATTAAACGGAAAAATGAAGATAAAAACACTATTTACATTTATAGCTCTCGCTTTAGTTAATGTTATGAATGCGCAAATTACTGCAAGTGCAACTCAGGGTTGCGCACCTATGCAAGTAATATTTAGTGTGGCTACTCCTTCCGGTACGGGCACTTATTATTGGAATTTTAAAAATGGAGGATTTGGTCAAACTACAACAGCAAATCCTTTAGATTCAACTACCTTTAACACACCCAATACATACCTTGTTGAAGTTAGCGAAACTAGTGGTGGTACACCTAAATACACCACTACAATCACAGTTTTTTCCAAGCCTACTATTGTTTTAACCGCCACACCACCCAAAGGATGCGCCCCTTTAAATACTTCGCTTACTGTAACCCCAACTATACCCGCAGGAGTGACCATCAATAATTACACATGGGATTTTGGCGATGGTAACGGAAACCCTTCAGGCACAGCATCACAAACACATAATTATTCTAACCCCGGTACGTATGACGTTTCTGTGGGTATAGAAACTAACTTTCCGTCCTGCAATGTAACTCCAAAATTCCCTGCCGCGGTTTCTTGTTCAGCTCCTCCAACAGCTAACTTTACACCTAACCCTGCTTCAGGTTGTTCCGCCCCAGTTACGGTGAGCTTCATAAACAATTCTTCATCTCCTTCAAATGCTTTGCCCTTAACTTATTCATGGAATTTAGGTTCAGGAATAATTACTACTACTGTACCATCTCCAATAACCTATACGGTGGCAGGTAATTATACAGTTAGTCTTACGGCAAACGATACCAATAACTGTAAAGGAAATACAACTACGCAAACCATTTCAATTGGAACGCCAGTTTCATCTTTTACATTACCTGCTACAATTTGTGCTAGTACATCTTATCAAATTACAAATACATCTACTGCAGGTTATTCTAATTGGACATTTGATGCTACTGCGTCGCAAACATCTTCAGGAACAACAAACCCAACGGTTAGTTTTTCTACTCCGGGAACACATACTATTACATTAACAACAACTTCCTATTCAGGAGCATGTTCTTCTTTACCAGTAACACAAACTGTTTTTGTTGAAGCTCCTACTGCAACATTTACAACATCACCCAGCTATAGTTGTAATAATACACAACTGGTTAACTTTACAGCAAGCTCACCTAATACCATTGCATCATGGAACTGGGCATTTAATGATAATACATCCAACCAAACAGGTCAAAACATTAGTCATACTTTTTATTTACCAAATGGAAATCTTAACTGGCAGGGAGGGTTATGGAAGAATGGAAGAAAAATTTATACTGCTACTTTAACAGCCACCACACCTTCAGGATGTACAGCTATAATGTCATTAAACGACACACTTGACAAGCCCCTTGCATTTTTTAATCAGGACAAAGATAGTGGTTGTGCTCCCCTGAACGTTCTGTTCACAGACAAAAGCTGGACTGATGAAACGATTATCCAATGGCAGTGGGATTTTGGTGATGGCAGTCCTGTACAAACTTTGAACAATGGCAACCCTTTATCACACACTTTTATAAGTGCCGGAACTTATATTGTTAGCTTAACTATTACAAGCAACAAAGGGTGTACGGACGTTTTTAAGGATTCTGTTAAAGTAGGAAAAAAACTCCCTGTCAGCTTTACAATTAATCCATCACCTGCTTGTCCTTTACAAAAAGTAAATTTTTTAAATACCAGCCCAAACAAACAGTTCTTTGATATGTGGGAATGGCAAAGCGATAGTGGTTATTTTGACTATATCACTACTATTCGTAATGACACTACCGCTTCATGGAAATACAGACACTCAATAGGAAATCAAGCGGTTGTTTTAACCGGCACTTATAATGGATGTGAATCAAAGGATACTCAATATGTTTTTATAAAAAGTCCTATTGCAATTTTCAGTTTCAAACAAGTTTGCTCAAAACCATCGGATGTTATTTTTACAAATAGAAGCTTAGGAGCCACGAGCCTTAGTTGGAATTTTGGTGATGGCTCTCCTCTTTCAAATGCAACAGGTACATTTACACATACCTATACTCCGGGTACATACACGGCAACCCTAACTGCCATAAACGATACAAGTGGCTGTCCAAATTTTGATACTACAGCAACCTTCAGCATTTATGACCTTAAAGCAAGTTTTACTTCGCCAACTAATTTATGTATAAATCAGCCGTATTCTTTTGATGCCAGCACATCAAAAGATAATGCTCCAAGTTTTCCTGGAACCCCGCAGAATCCTTCTACTATTCCTGGACTAAGCGGATATGGCGGTTATTATTGGATGTATGGCGACCCAACTAAAAAGCCGGACACAATTAACTCACATTATCCGGTATGGCAAACCAGTTTTAATACTCCGGGAATTCAATCCGTTTCGCTTATTGTATATAATCCGTTAGGCTGTTCGGATACTATGACAAAATATATAAAAGTGTATAACATTAAAGCTCAATATACAATTAGTGATTATGCTATTTGTTTTCCTGCACCCGCTGAAACATTTTCAAATACCAGTACAAGCGATACATTAATTACAAGCTGGAAATGGACGTTTGGAGATGGTGCAACAACTACCTATACAATTTCTCCTTCTCCTTTTACACACACTTATACAGCTCCTATAACACCTAATTTTATAACTAAACTTGTAATCACAAACAAATTAGGATGTACAGATTCTACCACACAAACAATAACAACATACACCCCCACAAGTACTGCCAGTGCTGTTTCCCCCAATGTTTGTTCGGGTACACCTGTTACACTAAGCGGAACGGATTATACATCTCAGGGATCTCACTTAACGTACAATTGGTCTTTTGATGATGGTTCAATGCCTGTATTAAACGCCAATAATATCCCTCATACCTATACCACTTCAGGCACGTACACAACAACGCTTAATTTTACAGAAGTTGGCTCCGGTTGTTCAGGATCAACCAAAGTAAAAGTAAATGTGCAAAATTACCCTACCGCACAATTTACGGCAATAAACTCAGGTAAAACGCTACAAAATAACGGTATTGTTTGCTTGGATAATCCTCAAGTTTCTTTTACTGATATTTCAACAGATGACAATTTCAGTTTGCCACTAACTACTCAATGGGATTTGGGTACAGGTTCCTTTGTAACCACCAGCCCTAATCCCAAATCAGGGTTTAAAACCTTTTCAAAAGGAATACAAGTGATTAGATTAAAATCTTCTACAAGTTATGGCTGTTCAAATATTACCACTATGACATTAAACGTTGTAGGTCCGCAAGGGGACTTTACTCCAAACAAAACGAGTGTATGTAAGGGCGATGCGGTAACTTTCACTTTAACAGGAACTCAGGATATAGGAAGCTACTTTTTTGATTTTGGTGATGGCACAGGCTCTCCAATAATCTCAAACCCTACAAGTTATCCGCCTGTAACCCATGTGTACAAAGTGCTTCCTTCTTCAGGAAGCTCATACGATATTAAGCTTAATTTATCCGGTATAAACGGAGTGTGTCATATTGCTCCTGATCATATTGTAAATATTTATGATGTGAAAGCGAATTTCACTCGTAATGGCGGTCTAGATACCGCTGTATGTTTGGGGCAAAATATATTGCTAACCAACACCTCGTCAGCACTTGCAAATACATTTACATGGAATTTGGGTGACGGAACACCCATTAGTAATTCGTCAACAACCGTTAACCATTTGTATGCTGATAGTGGAAAATACAATATCAGTTTAGCTGTATCAAACTCAACTTACGGATGTAAAGACACTACCGTTAAAAAAGTAATTATATACGCATTACCAGTTGTTACTGCTGTTGGTGATACAATATGTAAGTACCATAAAGTATCATTGTATGCAACAAAAAATTCAAATTATAAATATGCCTGGCTTCCGGGTAGCGAATTGAATAACTCAACTATATATAATCCAAATTTAACAGGCACTCAATCAGAAACATTTACGGTTACAGTTACCGATACTAACAACTGCACAAATATCGCTACAGCACTATTGTATGTGGTACAACCTTTAACAGCTACTCCTTCATTTGATACTTCTATTGTGATTGGTGATACTATTAAATTGCCTATTGCCAAACAAAATAATATGGAACATTTCACCTGGACACCTGAAACAGGACTGAGTTGTACCGATTGTCCATTTCCGAAAGTTCAACCCTTGGAAGACATCACGTATACTGTATTAATGAAAGATTCCTGTACTGAGGCTACCGAAACATTTACTATTCATATAAAACCTGAAATGTTTATTGACTTACCTACCACCTTTACTCCAAATGGCGATGGAACAAACGACATTATTTATGTAAAAGGCTGGGGAATTAAAGACTTAATCAGTTTTGATATTTATAATCGCTGGGGAGAATTGGTATATACTACTTCCAACATTGCCGAAGGTTGGAATGGCTATTACAAAGGCATGTTGCAAAACAATGATACGTATGTATGGAAAGTAAAAGCGCTCACCTGGAGGAATACAACACTTGCCAAAGAAGGTCATTTTAATTTGATGAGATAGTGATAACTAATGCAAAAAATAAAAGCCGCTTGAAGATTTATCAAGCGGCTTTTTTATTCATAGTTTGTATTCTTCTTAATCTTTCAAATTGGCTACAAAATATTCGCGGTTCATACGAGCTATATTTTCAATTGAAATTCCTTTTGGGCATTCCACTTCACAAGCACCGGTATTAGTACAGTTTCCAAAACCTTCTTCATCCATCTGAGCCACCATATTTTTAACACGCGCTATGCGCTCCACTTGACCCTGCGGTAATAAAGCCAATTGAGAAACTTTAGCAGAAACAAACAACATTGCCGAAGAGTTTTTGCAAGTTGCCACACAAGCACCGCAGCCAATACAAGCAGCCGCATTAAACGAGGCATCTGCATCCGGTTTAGGTATAGGTAAGCAGTTTGCATCTTGAGCATTGCCTGTATTTACAGATATAAAACCACCTTTCGCAATTATTCTGTCAAATGCTGAACGATCAACCGTTAAATCTTTAACAACCGGAAATGCTGCCGCTCTCCAAGGTTCAACAACAATGGTATCACCATCCTTGAATGAACGCATGTGCAACTGACAGGTTGTAACAGCATCTTTTGGTCCGTGCGGACGACCATTGATGTACATACTGCACATACCACAAATACCTTCACGGCAATCATGATCAAATGCTACAGGCTCTTTACCATCGTTAATTAACTGTTCGTTTAAAACGTCAAACATTTCTAAAAACGACATATCGGGAGAAACATCCTTTACTTTATAAGTTTCTAATTTCCCTGCTGCTTTCGCATTTTTCTGACGCCAAACTTCCAGCGTTATGTTCATGTTTCCTTTACTCATTGTTTTAGTTATTAGTAAATAGTTATCAGTAAATAGGGTTTAACACTATTACTGTTCGCTGATGTCTATTGCTTAATTATTCTCTATAATTACTATTTTTTGTTGTATACTTTTTATTAAACCTTGAAGAATTTTTCCAACTTCTTCAATTTCATCCGAAATTATTTTAAACTTTTAATCATTAATATAATTTAGATTTTTTGAAATCAAAATTAATGTTTCCACCTCCATCAATGAACCTCTTGATATTCTTAAAAACTGCAACTGATTTTTATTAGATTCTCTTCCCAACCTTCAGCTATATTGGAAGGTATTGACACAACCGCCCGATTTAGTTGATTGTTTAGCCCAAATTTTTCGATGTCAGGAAAAGTTTTAGAAATAGAATAAACTTCTGTAACCAGTAAAATTGCTTTTTGCCAAACAATTAAATCTTTATACGATTTTATTCTTTCACTCATCTATTCACTCTTTCCTAACAACTCTAATTACTACTTTCTAATAACTATTCGCTAAAAAGCTATTTATAACTTCTTTGCGACACTTTAATTACCTCATAATTCAATTCTTCTTTATGAAGCTCAAAAGTATGCGGTCCTTTATATTCCCATGCGGCAACATACATAAAGTTTGCATCGTCACGTTTCGCTTCACCTTGCTGTTCGCCTTCTGTTTCCGCCGATTCTTCACGAAAGTGACCGCCACATGATTCTCTTCTATGTAAAGCATCTATACACATCAACTCTCCCAATTCAAGGAAGTCCGCAACGCGTCCTGCCTTTTCCAATTCAGGGTTCAACTCATTTGCTTCACCCGGCACGCGCACATCGCTCCAAAACTCTTTTTGTAATTGCTGAATCTCAACTATTGCTTCTTTTAATCCGGCTTCGTTGCGCGCCATTCCACATTTATCCCACATAATTTTTCCCAGCTTTTTGTGGAAATGATCAACCGATTTAGTCCCTTTTATTCCAAAGAACTTATCAATTTGTTCCTGTACTTTTTTCTCAGCTGCTTCAAAAGCTTCATGTGTTGTTGGAATTGGTTTTGTGCTTATTTCTTTTGATAAATAAGAGCCAATAGTATAAGGAATAACGAAATAACCGTCGGCCAAACCTTGCATCAATGCTGATGCACCAAGACGATTAGCTCCATGGTCAGAGAAGTTTGCTTCGCCCAAAGCATATAAGCCCTGAACTGTTGTCATTAAGTTATAGTCAACCCAAATACCTCCCATTGTATAGTGAACCGCAGGGTATATTTGCATTGGAATTTCATAAGGATCTTCGCCTGTAATTTGTTTATACATATCAAACAAGTTACCGTATTTTTCTACAAGAACTTCTTTTCCAAATTCGTGCAATTGTTGTTCAGTCGGATTATGAATGCCTCTTTTAATGGCTTCCTGTTTACCGTATTTGTACTTCATGTTTGAAGCAAAATCAAGATAAACCGCTTCACCTGTTTTGTTCACACCATAACCTGCATCACATCGTTCTTTTGCAGCTCTTGATGCAACGTCGCGTGGTACAAGGTTACCAAATGCAGGGTAACGTCTTTCCAGATAATAATCTCTGTCTTCTTCAGGAATATCATTTCCTTTTTTCTTTCCTGCTCGTATTGCTTCTACATCTTCCTTCTTTTTAGGAACCCAAATACGACCATCGTTGCGCAAGGACTCACTCATTAAAGTTAATTTTGATTGATGATCGCCACTAACAGGAATACAAGTGGGATGAATTTGTGTGTAACAAGGATTTCCAAAAAATGCTCCTTTTTTGTGAGCTTTCCATGCTGCGGTAACATTGCTGCCCATTGCATTGGTAGATAAATAAAATACATTACCGTAACCACCTGTACATAATAATACAGCATGACCGAAGTGACGTTCTAATTTTCCTGAAATCAAATCGCGTGCAATGATTCCACGTGCTTTGCCATCAATGGTAACCACTTCGAGCATTTCGTGACGGGAAAGCATTTCAACACTTCCTAAACCAACCTGACGTTGCAAAGCACTATATGCGCCCAATAATAATTGCTGACCTGTTTGTCCCGCTGCATAAAAAGTACGTTGTACCTGAGTTCCGCCAAATGAACGATTACTCAGCATACCTCCATATTCACGAGCCAAAGGCACACCCTGAGCAACGCACTGGTCAATGATACTTGCACTTACCTCAGCCAAACGATACACATTTGCTTCGCGTGCTCGGTAATCACCACCTTTAATGGTATCGTAAAATAAACGATACGTGCTGTCACCATCGTTTTGATAATTTTTTGCAGCATTTATACCTCCCTGAGCCGCTATGGAGTGGGCTCTGCGAGCTGAATCCTGAAAACAAAATACTTTTACTTTGTAACCCATTTCAGCTAATGATGCCGCCGCTGACGCACCCGCCAGACCCGACCCCACGATGATAATTTCTAAACTGCGTTTGTTAGCAGGGTTAACTAAAGCGACAGTTGAACAGTATTTTGTCCATTTTTGCTCTAAATTTCCTTCCGGTATTTTACTATCTATTTTTGACATATTTACTAGGAATTACGAATATTGACAAATTACGAAAACTACTGTTATTTAATAAATCCCAAGAACATGGAAACAGGCATTGCTGCAAATATTAGCGAAACAATAACAGAAAACCAAAAACCCGCAGATTTAATAAGCGGAGTGTATTTTTTATGATTTAATCCAAGTGTTTGAAAAGCTGATTGAAAACCGTGCATAAGGTGATATGCCAATGAACCGCAGCCTAAAACATAAACAACAACAACCAAGGGGTTTTTAAATACTTCCTGCATAACAGCGTATAAGTTTTCGTTACCGTTTGCATCTTCACCCGGCAAACCTGTAAAGCGCGATTTTACCCAAAAGTGTGCAAGATGTATGATTAAAAATAACAATAATAATGTTCCTAACAAACCCATAGAGCGAGAGTACCAGGCACTGCTTATGTTGGTTGCAGGTACTGCATATTTTACAGGGCGGGCTTTGTTATTTTCCTTCGTTAAAATAAGTGCCTGAACCATGTGAGCAATTAAACCGAGAAACAATACATACTCCATAAGTCTTATTACAGGATTGGTACCCATAAAATGTGCTCCGGAATTGAACAACAAGCCCCCGTCGTTAGCAAAAATAAATGCGTTTAAAAGACAGTGAACAACAAGGAAAGAGATTAAAAACAAACCCGTTAGGCTCATTATCAATTTTTTTCCAAGCGACGATTGAAAGAAATTACCCGATGTATTACTCATAGTAATGTAGTTAAATTATATTGGAATATTAAAAATTATATGGGGCACGAATATAAATATTTTGATTCATTTTTTGTATTTTTTTGTAAAAAACTACTATATGTGTTCAAAAAATGTATTAATAAAACTTAAACAAGCACCCACAGAAATGAAACAAATTTTTCCAAAAGTTCATTAAAAACTTTGCCTCCAAGTTCGATTGAGGCAACCAGACCAAAGTCAAAAGAAACATATACCTGTTTCCTCTGATGACATAAGTTGCTAATCAAACTTTATTTTTGCTAATTTCGCAACGCCTCTGTGGAAGAGGTACTTTAATAACTATACTTGAATATGCTACGTACACATACTTGTGGAGAATTAAGAATTGAAAATGCAAATCAAACTGTTACACTAAGCGGTTGGGTACAAAATGTAAGAGATAAAGGATCTTTGATTTGGATTGATTTACGCGACCGTTATGGTATTACTCAAATAACTATAGAAGTTGAAAATGCGGATAAAAGCATTGTTGACATTACACGTAAATTGGGACGAGAATACGTTATAAGCGTTACAGGAAAAGTAATTGAACGTTATTCAAAAAGTGATAAAATCAACACAGGAGAAATTGAAGTAACACCTGAAAAAATAAGCATTTTAAACGAAGCCTTAACTCCCCCATTTACAATAGAAGACGAAACCGATGGCGGTGATGATTTGCGAATGAAGTACCGTTACCTGGATTTACGACGTAATCCGGTTCGTAAAAATCTGGAACTGCGCCATCGAATGGCAATTGAGACTCGTAACTATTTGGATAAACTGAATTTTTTGGAAGTAGAAACTCCTGTATTGATAAAGTCGACGCCTGAAGGTGCCAGGGATTTTGTGGTTCCATCGCGTATGAATCAGGGAGAGTTTTATGCCTTACCACAATCACCACAAACATTTAAACAATTATTGATGGTGGGAGGCGTTGACCGCTATTATCAAATTGTAAAATGTTTCAGAGATGAAGATTTGCGTGCTGACCGTCAGCCCGAGTTTACACAAATAGACTGTGAAATGTCTTTTGTAGAGCAGGAAGATATTTTAAATACCTTTGAAGGGTTGATCCGTCATTTATTCAAAACCGTTAAAGGAATTGACATTCCTACACTGTCGCGCATGACCTATGCCGATGCCATGAAATATTATGGAAACGACAAACCGGATATTAGGTTTGAAATGAAATTTGTAGAGTTGAATGATATTGTAAAAAACAAAGGTTTTAAAGTTTTTGATGATGCAAAACTAGTAGTCGGAATTTGTGCAAAGGGTGCAGCCGAATATACACGCAAACAATTAGATGAACTTACTGAATTTGTAAAACGCCCTCAGCTAGGCGCTACAGGCTTGATGTATGCTCGTTACAATGCTGATGGAACTATTAAATCATCTGTAGATAAATTTTACAACGAAGAGGAGTTGAAAAAATGGGCAATTGCATTTAACGCACAACCCGGCGATTTAATCTTGATACTTGCAGGTGAAGAAAATAAAACCCGAAAAACATTATCAGAACTGCGTTTGGAGATGGGTACACGCTTGGACTTACGCGATAAAAATAAATTTGCTTGTCATTGGGTAATTGATTTTCCATTATTCGAGTGGAATGATGAAACAAAACGTTGGTATGCCATGCACCATCCATTTACTTCTCCGAAGCCTGAGGATATTGAGCATCTTGATGAAAGACCAGATTTGGTTAGAGCTAATGCATACGATATGGTGATTAATGGTGTGGAAGTAGGAGGAGGTTCTATTCGTATTTTCAACAAACAATTACAAGCCAAAATGTTTGACTTACTTGGTTTTACTCAAGAAGAAGCACAAACACAGTTTGGATTTTTGATGAACGCATTTGAATTTGGCGCACCTCCGCATGGTGGATTGGCATTTGGTTTTGACCGCTTATGCTCTTTATTAGGCGGCAGCGATTCTATTCGTGATTTTATTGCATTCCCTAAAAATAATTCAGGACGTGATGTGATGATTGATTCTCCTTCGGTAATTTCAAGAGAACAATTAGAAGAGTTGGGAATTGGTTTGAAGGGTTAATTATTTCTCTCTTAAAAGCACAATACTCGTCAATACTGAGCTATTGGATCATCTCCATAATTGTTTCTTCCTTCGTTCCCCTTTTTAAAAAGAAGGTATAGCATAAGGAGTGGGAAAAGCGGCGTGAAAATAAATAAAGTAAACAATCCTGATTGATTTACATCGTGAAGACGTTTGATTATCTGAAACAGATTGATGGTATTTAACAAAAAAGCAATGGTTATAATATAAAAACCGTAGTAAAAAGTAAATGCACTTAAAAATAAATAGAAATTTAAGGTCATCACCACTACTTCACAAATTATGAAGTCGCGTCTCCGCATTCTTCCGCGATATGAAAACAAATTATTCATATTAACTGATGTTACGCAAACTTAACAAATGGTTTTTAGCAAGTATTTAAAAATAATAAATTAGTTCTTTGACAACATACTAGTTTTGCTATATGCAAGAATTATTAGATCTCTATACAGATTATC
>Ga0302194_10000887_pt1 | contig 19184 bp, 16 predicted proteins | sample II_Bog_N1_1_FD_200227 | JGI IMG/M metagenome (GOLD analysis project Ga0302194, IMG submission 200227) | Peat permafrost microbial communities from Stordalen Mire near Abisko, Sweden - II_Bog_N1_1 | ecosystem: Environmental > Terrestrial > Soil > Wetlands > Peat | place: Sweden: Abisko...
TATTAAGAATAAAAAGAGAGAAGGATATGTTAACAAAAACAGCAAGCGAAAGATATGTAGAATTGATGAAAAATCGTCCGGAAGTAATTCAGGAAATTTCCCTATCAAAAATAGCAAAATATTTAGGTATAGACCCACATAGTTTAAGCCGAATCAGGGGAAGTGCATTTAAGTAAAGCAGGACAAATGCAATAAATTCCATTCGTCTTTAAATGCTGTAAATACAGGGTTGATTGTAACATACGTTACGTTATAATTACAAGATATAGATTTAATTTGCATTATGATTGGAACAAATTCATGCCTGTTATCCTATTTAAAAAAATGGATTATTCAGAAAAGCTTTCTTTTAACACACACATCAATACATATTACCGAAATTATTGTTTAATCTCTATACAGAAAGTGAAAATAAATATATGCTTTTAACAATGGAAAGAATAATGAACGCAGAATCGAATATTTTTCAAAACGAGTTTTTTGTACTCTATCTTCATGGGTAAATCAATCAACCTATTGATGCTTATCACTTATTCAATCTACTTACAATAGAAATCAATTCTATAAAAAAATCGGGGGCAATAAACAAATCACTTATTATTAGTAAACTCTGAAAAAATCAGCAAAATAATCTTAGCAGTTGAGAATTAAAAAAGAAAATAGATGTTAACAAAAACAACGACAAGTACACGGAGTTATAATGCCACTTTTATATGAATCGTAAAAAACAATATGAACGCCTCTTCTCAACTGAAAAATTTGATATTTGTATTATAGGAGCGGGCGCAACAGGGGCGGGAATAGCTTTGGATGCAACGTTGAGAGGATTAAAAGTTTTACTGATTGACAAATGTGACTTTGCAGGACAAACTTCTTCTAAATCAACAAAATTAATACACGGTGGAGTAAGATATTTGGAGCAGGCTTTTAAAAAATTGGATAAAGAACAATTTTTAATGGTCAAAAAAAGCCTTTATGAAAGAGATACGCTTATAAAAAACGCACCTCATCTTACACGCAAATTACCTCTGCTGACACCATGTTACAGTTGGTTTGAAGGTTTTTATCTGACAGTTGGTTTAAAAATTTACGAATGGATTTCCGGTAATCATAGTATAGGTGCAAGCAAATGGCTTTCAAAAAAAGAAGCACTGAAATTAATTCCTGATTTAAAAAAAGAAAAACTAAAATCGGGTGTGTTGTATTATGACGGACAGTTGGACGATGCCCGTTATTGTCTCGCCATTATTCAAAAGGCTGAAGAATTAGGAGCCACAGTATTAAACTATGTCGAAGCCATTAGTTTTATAAAAGATGAAAAAACAAATCACCTTCATTCTCTTAATATTAGAGATAGCATTGATAATAAAATCTTCAACATCAAAGCAGATGTGTTTATTAATGCAACAGGTCCTTTTGCTGACCACATAAGACAACTGGCAAACCCTACACTTGAAAAACGAATTAAGGTGAGCCGTGGTGCTCATATTGTATTGTCGCGTGACATCATGAAAAGTGACACAGCCATGCTTATTCCAAAAACAGACGATGGACGTGTTTTGTTTATTATACCTTGGCAGGATAGCCTTTTGGTAGGTACCACAGACGAAGAAGATACCCTTTCTGAATTTCCTAAACTCGAAAAAAACGAGATTCCTTATTTGCTAAATTATGTAAATCGTTATTTAGATAAAACGGTAACGGCGGAGCAAATAAAAGGAAGCTTTGCAGGACAGCGTCCGTTATTGCAAAAATCGAAAACAAATGCAGACACTAAATCATTGGTACGCGATCATGAAATAGAAGTAGATAATGCAACGAATCTTGTAAGTATTATGGGTGGCAAATGGACAACCTACCGCTTAATGGCAAAAGACACGATAGACCATATATACGAAGTTATCTGGAAAAAAACAGCCCCTGCATGTACTTCTGATAACCAATTATTATATGGAGCCGAAAATTTCCGGTTTGATGATTGGAGAATATTGGTTGCAACTTATAATGTATCTGAGAAAACGGCACAACACCTAATGAAAAAATATGGTTCTAAAGCAATTGATGTGTTTAAGTTAACTGCAAATGATGCGTCACTAAAAGACTTATTAAGTCCGCAACACCCATTTATTAAAGCTGAAATACTTTATGCGATTAAAGAAGAAATGGCAACAAATAGTACTGATGTTTTGGAAAGAAGATTAGGTTTAAGTTTAAGAGATGAAAAAGCAGCAGCCGTTATTGAAAATTTTGTAAATTCGGTATTTATGGAAAACTATTCAAAATTGCGAATAGTTGCTAACGTATAACGAATTAATTACAAAACAACTATTTTCAAATATGTATATAGGAGCCATTGACCAAGGAACAACAAGTACACGGTTTATTATTTTTGATAAAAAGGGGAATCAAATTTCTGTTGCACAAAAAGAACATACACAACTTTATCCTCAGGCAGGATGGGTAGAACACGATACAAGCGAAATTTGGAACAATACCCAATATGTTATAAAAAAAGCGCTTGAAAAAGCGAGTCTTACTTCTAAACACCTTGCCGCCATTGGAATAACCAACCAACGAGAAACAACTGTTGTTTGGAATCGCTTTACAGGAAAACCTTATTACAATGCCATTGTATGGCAAGACACCCGCGTGGGCAATGCTGTAACAGAGTTGTTAAATAAAAAAAAAAACGATTGGTTGCGCGAAAAAACAGGACTTCCATTAGCTACTTATTTTAGTAGTTTAAAAATAAAATGGTTATTAGAAAATATAAAAGGTCTGAAAGAAGCTGCTAAGGAAGGAGCAGCCATATTCGGCAACATGGATACATTTATTATCTGGAATTTAACAGGTGGGATTAATGGCGGGATTCACATTACTGATGTTACCAATGCCAGCCGTACTCAGTTAATGAATTTAAAAACGCTCGCCTGGGATGATGATATTTTAACATTGCTGAAAATTCCCAAGCAAATGCTTCCTTCCATAAAATCGAGTAGTGAAGTGTACGGTAAGGCTATCGGTATTCTTTCCGAAGTACCTATTTCAGGCGACTTGGGGGATCAACAAGCGGCATTGGTTGGACAAACATGTTTTGCTGCAGGTGAAGCCAAAAACACCTATGGAACGGGGTGTTTTATGCTGATGAATACCGGCAATGAAATTATACCTTCTACCTGCGGATTGCTCACTACAGTTGCTTACAAATTAGGAAATAACCCCGTCCATTATGCCTTAGAAGGCTCTGTTGCTATTGCAGGAGCACTTGTGCAATGGCTGAGAGATAATTTAGGGATTATAAATAAAAGTGAAGATATTGAATCATTAGCAAATACAGTTGAGAATAACGGAGGCTGTTATTTTGTTCCTGCCTTTTCCGGATTGTATGCACCATACTGGAAAACGGATGCACGAGGAGTTATTGTTGGATTAACACGCTATGTCAATAAAGCACACATTGCACGCGCAGCTTTGGAATCCACAGCATTTCAAACATTGGAAGTATTAGAGGCAATGGAAAGCGATTCAAAAATAAAAATATCATCCTTGCGTGTGGACGGAGGAATGGTTAAAAATAAATTGCTAATGCAGTTTCAAACAGATTTATTAAATGTACCTGTAATATGCCCTTCAATGATTGAAACTACTGCATTAGGAGCTGCTTATGCTGCCGGATTAGCCGTTGGATATTGGAAAGATTTGAATGACCTAAAACAAAACTGGGGCATTGCTCAGCAATGGAAACCGGATATGCAAGCCCAAAAAAGAAATGAACTGCGTCATTACTGGAAAAAAGCAATTGAAAAAAGTTTTGACTGGGAAGAGAAGTGATTGAAATAAATGATTTCTATAAAATACAAAGAATACTCTAATAAAAACACTTGCTTGTTTCAATAGCAATGAGATTTTGATTTTGCAACATTTCTGTTTTATAAAAAATACAATTTCTTCTTTTCTCTATACGTATATTTACATAAGTTTGACTTACTTTTTAGTTTCATACAACAAAATTTAGTACCAATCTTATGAACAAAATTGTTATCATCATAAAGCGTGAGTACTTAAGCAGAATTAAAAAAAAATCCTTCATTGTGATGACGCTGCTTGCACCATTATTGTTAGCAGGACTTATGGTTGTTCCTATATGGCTGGCAACAAAAAAACAGGAACCCCAACGAATAATGGTAATTGACGACAGTTATATTTTTAAAAACATTATTCCGCAAAAAGAATTAATTCATTTTGATTACCCTGAAATTAAAATTGAACAAGCGCAAGACATATTTTACGAAACTGATTACGATGCCATATTATATGTACCCCACAATATTTTAGAAGGCGGTAAAACGTTAAAGATTTTTTACAAAAATCCATTGGGAGATGCTACCAATGAATACATCAGTTCTATCATCAGTAAAATGATGTATGATGTTATACTTGCTCAAAATAAAGTAAACATTCATGTTATAAAAGATGCTGATATCAATTCGCGCATAAGAGTGCTTTCCGAAAAGCTGAAAGTATCAGGGAAAAGCGAACACCTAAATTCCGGATTATGCAGCGCCGTTGGATTAGGTGCAGGGATATTAATTTACATGTTTATTTTCTTATACGGTGTTCTGGTAATGCAAGGCGTAATGGAAGAAAAAAACAACCGCATTGTTGAAGTAATATTGTCCTCGGTTAAACCATTTGATTTCATGATGGGGAAAATTATTGGTATTGCATTGGTAGGCTTAACCCAATTTTTATTATGGACATCCCTAACAGTTATGTTATACAACATAGCGGCAAATACTATTTTAAAAACGGTGGAAATAAAACAAATACAGCAAAAAGAGGAAACTATCAAAATAAGCGCCGATTTAAATTACACAAAAATGAAAAAGATAGAAAAACCGGATATGGTTACACAGCTTTGGAATGACCTGCAAACAATCAATATAACGGCAATTGTATTTTGTTTTTTATTTTATTTTTTGGCAGGATATTTTTTATATAGTGCCATGTTTGCAGCCATTGGTTCTGCGGTTGACAATGAGTCGGACACTCAGCAATTTCGTTTGCCAATTACTATTCCGCTTATGTTTGCTTTGGTAATTATTCCATATATTTTACTAAACCTAGATAGTTCCGTTACCTATTGGTTATCTATCATTCCATTTACATCACCCATAATAATGATGGTACGCCTGCCTTTTGGCGTTCCTGTTCAGGAAGTAATACTGTCAATGTCCTTATTGGTAATTGCTTTTATTATTATCACCTGGTTAGCAGCTCGTATTTACAGAACAGGCATTTTAATGTATGGCAAAAAAGCAAGTTGGAAAGAAGTAGGTAAATGGCTGTTTTATAAAGGATAAATACTCTGAATCATTTCAGCAACTAATAAATTTGTTATGAGTAGAATAGCAATCATTGATTTAGGTACCAATACTTTTAATCTTCTTATTGTAGAGGTAAATAATGATAAAACTTATAACCAGTTATTTCAAACAAAAATTTCTGTTAAGCTTGGGGAAGGAGGTATTAACAAAGGCTTTATCGCTCCCATTCCTTTTCAAAGGGGTATTGACGCTATCAATATTTACAAAAAAATAATTGTTGATTATCAGGCAGAAAACACCTTTGCCATTGCCACATCGGCTATCAGAGATGCTGCCAATGGCAAGGAATTTACGGAAAGAATAAAACAAGAGAGTGATATTGAAATAAAAATAATTTCAGGTGAAGAAGAGGCGGAATTAATTTACATTGGTGTGCGTGAGGCAGCAAAAATGAGTCATGAGAAGTCTTTAATTATTGATATTGGCGGAGGAAGCACCGAAATAATCATTGCTAATAAATCAGAAATATTTTGGAAACATAGTTTCTTATTAGGTGCAGCGCGCCTGCTCGAAAAAATAAAACCTTCTGATCCGATTACAGAAAGTGAAATTCAAATGCTTTTTGATTTTCTACAACAAGAATTACAACCACTTTTTGAAGCTGAAAAAAAATACCCTGCAAAGGAAATAATAGGTTCGTCAGGCTCATTTGATTCACTTGCAGAAATGATTGCAGGGCGATTTTATTCTATAGATATAGCTGATGGAAGAACAGAACATATTTTTGATATGAATGATTTCAATATTCTTTATAAAGATATATTAAAATCAACTAAAGAAGAACGAATGAAGATGAAGGGCCTAATTGCAATGCGTGTTGATATGATTGTAGTTTCATCAATCCTTTTAAAATTTATCATTCAGTCTTTCAACATTCAAAAAATGCGCTCATCCACTTATTCATTAAAAGAAGGAGTGTTACATCAAGTGTTGTTTGCAGACTTTAAATAATTTACTCATTACAGCAAAATGGCAAAACTATTAATTATCGATGATGAAAAAAGCATCAGAAAAACCTTAAAAGAAATACTAGAATATGAAAAATACCAAGTTGATGAAGCTGCCGATGGGATGGAAGGCTTGGCGCTGATAGAAAAAAACAAATACGATATTGTATTGTGTGATATTAAAATGCCTAAAATGGATGGTATTGAAGTGTTGGAAAAAATTATGGACACAACTGTTGACACTCCTGTGGTGATGATTTCCGGACACGGGAATATTGAAACAGCTGTGGAAGCGGTAAAAAAAGGGGCTTTTGATTTTATTGCAAAACCACTTGACTTAAACCGACTGTTGGTAACCATTCGCAACGCAATGGATAAATCAAAGTTGGTAAACGAAACAAAAGTGCTGAAGAAAAAAATCAATAAAACATTTGATATTATTGGAGAATCGAAAGCGATAATTCAAATAAAAGAAATGATAGATAGAGTAGCTCCAACCGATGCGCGTGTGCTTATAACCGGAAACAATGGTACCGGAAAAGAGCTGGTAGCACGATGGCTGCACGAAAAAAGCAACAGAGCCAATGCGCCATTGGTGGAGGTAAATTGCGCCGCCATACCAAGCGAGTTAATTGAAAGTGAGTTGTTCGGGCACGAGAAAGGTGCATTTACATCTGCAGTTAATCAACGTAAAGGAAAATTTGAACAAGCTGAAGGTGGTACTATTTTTTTGGACGAAATAGGCGACATGAGCCCATCTGCCCAGGCAAAAGTACTGAGAGCTTTGCAGGAAAACAAAATTTCACGCGTGGGTGGAGACAAAGAAATAAAAGTGAATGTACGTGTTGTAGCTGCTACTAATAAAGATTTACAAAAAGAGATTGAGGCAGGTAATTTTCGAGAAGACCTATATCATCGTTTAAGTGTAATATTAATACATGTTCCTTCATTAAACGAACGTAAAGAAGATATTCCTTTGCTTGCTGAACATTTTCTTCAGCTTATCTGCGAAGAACATGTGGTTCCTATTAAATCATTTAGTAATGAGGCTGTAAAAGAACTACAAAAAATAAACTGGACGGGTAATATTCGTGAGTTGCGAAATGTTGTAGAACGCTTAATTATTTTATGTGATAAAAAAATTACAGATAAGGATGTGATTGCTTATGCAAGACCATTAAAATAAAAACGCTACTATTCCTATAGTATTCCAGTGTTTGGAGTGCAATCTGTTTTTAAATTTCTTTTTGATATACCTGCATCGTAATAAAACCATCGTAATAATTTTCTACCTCCTCTAATTTGTATAACGAGAAAAATGCAGCCATAGCAGGAAGTTCGCGTGCTTCTATTTTACATATTACACGAAAAAAAACATACATCACTTTTAATAATATTTTTTGCAGGTAATTGCTTTTTTCTGAAAGATAAAAATCTATATATAACCAGCATCCTGATTTTTTTAAACTTGCATCAAGCTTTTTAAAAACAAACTCCGCAGTTGATTGAGAAAAGTTATCAAAGAAAAAAGGTGTCAATATCACATCATATTTCTCCTGTAGCAAACTTATATCTTCAATAGATTCATTGATAAACTCTATAGAATTAAAAGCTATATTTCTTTTTTTTGACAACTGGATCATTTTGGAAGAATTATCAATGTAAGTTATTTTCAATCCGGAATGATGTATTTTACTAATCTCCTCCAATATCCATCCTGTACCTCCGCCTACAATCAACATTTTGGAATTTGCCGGAACAAATTGCAGGGATTTTATTTGTGCATTTTTAATCTTTTGTCCAAATACTAATTGACAAATAGTATCATAGAAAAATGCAATAGAATTATAATTGCCGTAAGCTCGCATAAATTAAAAAAAACAAGGGAATAAAAAATATACCATCGCCAATGATTCGATATAAATCATCTTTTCGAAATAGTGAATCATGCATAAATAGCATTATTAATAAAACATACATCAATATCAATAATAATTGTATCACTAAAGTAGCTTCATTAAAAGCAAAAAAAATAACACTTATATTAAAAATAACACCTATTGCTAAAATTAAATTTATTTTTTTTTCTGCGTTTGTAATTCCCCAATGTATGATCATAGAAGGATACCCGTCATTTTTATCTTTTAAAAAATCAAACCATGAAAAAATGAGCAGATTAGAAAAAACAAGTAAAAACACTTGCGGTATTAATAACCATTTAACAGGTTGTATATATTGCTGAGAAAGGAGTATAGGTGCCAAAAATATTCCAAACGTATATACAATTGCTATGTAAAATTCCTTTGCCCAAAATGATTTTTTTTGTAATAAAAAAAAATAAATTAACAAAAAAAAAGTGCCAATCAGTCCTCCACAAATAACTGCTTTAGGCAAATAAATTACATTAATAATACCTATAATTGATACTAAAAAAGCAATAATGGTAAGCGGTTGACGGTATTTCTGATGGAATTGATGCCGATAAGAAGATGGCCTTCCTTTAATTTTTCTAGCGTCCAATAAATGATCAAATGTGTAAATAACCCAAATAACAATAGATAAACAAATGACAATTCTTAATGGAATTTCCACTCCATAATATCTTCCAATGGCAAGCGAAAAAACTACAGCACCTGCAACTATATCCAATGAAAGAGCTTGAACTATTTTATACCAATCAAATTTAAATAGCTGCAAAACAATTATAGTTTTATGTTTAATACAAATTATTTGTTAAAATAATACTTCAAATTATCAGCAATTAACTGACAAAAAAATTGTTGACAATTAAATTTAAACTAAAACATATCCCCTTCCCATTTAATTAAAAACAAATTTATCTCGAAAAAAATAATTTATATGACTTTAAAATTAATCCATTAAGGTTCGGCACGGCAAAAGTAAAATAAACGCTCAATAACACAATTATTGTGGGCATTTCACATGTAAAATAGTATGTTAAAATATGTTAGTGTTTACAATTCAATTATTATTTATATTTTTATTGTCGGTAGTAATAAGCATCAAAAGTTTGTTTATTTCTTATAATTCACTTATTCTAAAAAATTGCACTCTAATATTAAATCAAATGATTGAAGTAGGACAACAGTATCATGAAAAATTTATGTTCACCCAAGCGGAAGTGAATGAATTTGCGCGCATTACAGGCGACATTAATCCTATACATTTAGATGAAGCGTACGCAGCCCAAACACCTTTTAAAAAACCCATTATGCATGGTATGCTTGGCGCAGGATTATTTTCGCGTGTATTCGGAATTAAGTTTCCCGGAGAAGGTACTATTTATCTTAGTCAGCAGTTAGACTTTAAACGCCCTATGTTTGTTGATGTTATGTACGAAGCGGTAATAACGGTTAAAGAGGTAAATCGTGAAAAACATACCGCACTATTTACCACCGAAATAATTGACGAAGCAACAGGAAAAATTTGCACAAGCGGCGAAGCACAGCTTATGAACAAAGAGAAAATTTGAGTAACAGAACATTGAAATGAAAAAAATTACTGAAGCTGAATCGAACTACAAAGCACTTGAAAAAATGAAAGTGCGGGAATTGCTTATTAACATTAACAAAGAAGACAAAACAGTTCCCCTTGCGGTTGAAAAAACAATTCCTAAAATTGAAAAGCTGGCAATTGAAATTGTAAAAAAAATGCAACAAGGTGGTCGGTTGGTATACATTGGCGCCGGAACAAGTGGCAGACTTGGAATTGTTGATGCCAGTGAATGCCCGCCAACATACGGTGTTCCGCAGGGTTGGGTTATAGGGTTAATTGCCGGTGGCGACAAAGCCATTCGCAAAGCCGTTGAGTTTGCCGAAGATGATACAAAACAAGGTTGGAAAGATTTGCAGCAGCATAAAATTTGCAGCAAAGATGTGGTGATTGGCATTGCCGCATCAGGCTCTACACCTTATGTAATAGGAGCCATTGAAGCATGCAATAAAAACAATATAACAACAGCATGTATTGTTTGCAACAAAGGAAGCAAGCTCGCTAAAGCAGCCAAGCATAAAATTGAAATTGTTGTAGGTCCCGAATTTGTCACGGGAAGTACGCGCATGAAATCTGGCACAGCGCAAAAGCTTGTACTGAATATGATTTCAACTTCGGTAATGATTAAGCTCGGAAGAGTAAAAGGCAACCGAATGGTTGATATGCAATTGAGTAATGACAAACTGGTTGACCGCGGAACAAAAATGATTGCAGAAGAGTTAAAGATTACATACAAAAAAGCAAATCAACTTTTGTTAAAATACGGCAGTGTCAGAAAAGCCGTTGATTCCTTAAAGCCTTAAACCATGATTATGAATTAACGCTCTTGTGCTATCAGCTCTTTTACCATTGGAGCTTTCCAATTCTTTAACTGAAGAGGGAATAAGCATTATTGAGTAGAAGATGGTTTTAGAAGTCGCTCAAAAATTACTGAATAATTTTCAAAACCCAATCCAGTGAGCTGTTAAGCCCTACTTGTTAAACTCAAGCAAATGGTGGGAAACTTAATAAAGGTGGACATCTAGTAGAACAATGATTACTCTTGTTTAAAATAATTCAATGCTCTCAAATCAACCACGCTTACATCTTTATAATAGTAATGCAAAATATCCAAATAACTGTATTTAGCCTTCGACATTTCCATTGCGCCTTCCTGACAAAGCCCAACCCCATGGCCATATCCGCGACCTTCAAAAACAATGTCGTTTCCTTTTTGTTCTATTGCAAAAAAGGCCGACTTTAATTTAAAATCTGCACGAATAGTTTTAAGTGGTATTTTAAAATTGCCATCCACATAATTTATTGCGCGGTTATTTCCTTTCAGAATAATTGACGTTCCATGTGTTTTATCTATAGTTGTATCCACATCCCTTTTTCCTTTTGATTTTAAGTATGCTTTCCATTCATCATAGGATATTGATTTTTCCCAAACAGAATGAACCTTTTGGCTGCAAAATGCATCATTTACTGTTTTTAAATATGTAGTAGATATTGCCCATACATCTTCTGAATTACATGTTTGTCCGCCACAGTTGGAATGAAAAGCTGCTGTAATCAAATTCAAATTATTGTCAACAATTACCAGTCCCTTTGTTGATTCAACAGCATTTTTTATGTTTTTTTCGGTAGCGCGACTCAAATACGCCTGACAATGCACATCATCACATACTCCAAAACCTTCGTTAATATGGCGATTGAGTTGAGCCAACAAATATGTACGACACAAGATAGTTTGTAATTTATAATATTCAAGGTTATTACTCTTACCACTTTCTGACTGAACAACACCTGCTATATAACTTTCAAGCCCCACCCTATTCATAAGCATGAACTGGGATTTGTCAGCAGTTAATGCAATCTGTAAGTCGTCATCATAAACACGCACCGTGCTGATAGGTGCCACACATTTAATTTTAAAAGCAGAAGGGCTTGTTATTGAAATGATTTTTATAGATACATATCTTCCAATATCATTTTCAAATGTTTTGAGATGAATGGAATCTTTATCAATGTTCATTTGAAAAATGCCGGAAGCATCGCAACTTGCCACCAGCGAACCATCTCCATAAATATGGTAACTGCCTTCCGCAGGTGAAAAAATAAAGGTATTGATAACTTTGGCAGAGAATATTCTTACACTGACAGAATCATCAGAGAACAACAAATTGGAACTCAATAAAAACACCACTACAATAATACACCTCATCATAAATATGTTTATTGCTTTTTCACGTAATCAATCATCAGCATTGCTGTTTTTTTTGACGCTCCCAATCCGCCCAGCTTTGTTTTAAGTTCAGTATAATTGCTCATCATCAGGCTTCTCGTATCCGGATTTAAAATTTTCTCCAACTCTGTTTTAATATTATACTCTGTCAACTCTGTTTGTATCAATTCCTTCACAATTTCTTTTTCCATTATCAAATTTGCCAGCGAAACATACTCTACTTTTACTAACTGCTTTGCAATGGCATAGGATATTGCACCGCCTTTATAACAAACTACTTCCGGCACAGCAAACAGAGCTGTTTCTAAAGTAGCGGTACCTGATGTAACTAATGCTGCATAAGACCTTTGAAGTAACGCATACGTTTCATTAAATACAATTTTTACATCTAATCCATTAATAATTTGGTGATAAAATTCTTTGCTTTGCGAAGGCGCTGCTGCAACTATAAAACAGTAATCTTTAAATTGACTAACTGCCGAAAGCATTAAAGGAAGCATCGTTTTTATTTCTTGTTTTCGGCTTCCGGGCAATAAAGCAATAATGGGCTTATTTGTCTGCACACTTAATGGTAAAGGCAATTGTTTGTAGTTCTCAATCGCATCTAGCAATGGATGCCCGACAAAATCAACACTATAATCAAAGCGTTTATAAAATGCCTTTTCAAATGGAAGTATCACAAACATTTTATCTACGATTCGTTTTATTTTATGCACACGCGATTGTTTCCAAGCCCATACCTGTGGCGATATGTAATAAAACACTTTTATATTACGTTGTTTGGCAAACTCCGCTATTCTCAAATTAAAACCCGGATAATCCACTAAAATCAATACATCCGGCTTATCGCTCAAAATATCTTTTTTACAAAACTCAATATTATTCAAAATGGTTTTCAGGTTCAGCAACACTTCTGTGAAACCCATAAATGCAAGCTCTTTGTAATGTTTTACCAATGTTCCACCTTGTTCCTTCATCAAATCCCCCCCCCAAAAGCGAAAGCGAGCATCTGCATCCATTAACTTCAGTTCCTTCATTAAGTTAGAGGCGTGTAAATCGCCCGAGGCTTCGCCTGCAATAATGTAATAATTCATATTTATAACTATGATTCAATAAGGAATTTGATGTATAAAATAAACCCGCCCCATATAAATGTGGACAGCAATACACCTCTTCCTCCATAGTACTTTTCTTTCCAGAGAAATGGATAAAACACAGCTAGGTTTGCAAGCACACAGAGGGTTACTACTGATGAAAAAATATGTCCAAGATTCAAATATCTTATGAATTTATAAATATCCATAAAGCTGTAATAAATTTGATAATACAACATGAATACAATAAATGGAAACAGCAATCCCAACGATGCTCCAATCCACATCTTATCGAAATCTATATTTTTCATAACTGAGTTCTTTGATAATTTGTACGTCCTTCTTTTTTGTCACTAATATTTTTATTTGTACTGTCATGACCTTTTTTACATTTTCCACTCTGCTATTTTTTCAATAGCAGTATGTGCCGTCAAATCAAATTGTGTAGGCACAACCGATACATAGTTGTTTTCTAACGCCCAAACATCTGTATCTTTTTTACCCTTGTCATAATTTTCAAACTTTCCGGTAAGCCAATAATAGGGATGTCCTCCCGGATCGTGGCGCTCATCAATTTCTTCTACCCAGTTAGCTCTCGCCTGACGACAAATTTTTATTCCCTTTATCAGTTCGTATTTTATTTTTGGAATATTTACATTTAAACACACCCCCAAAGGCAAACCTTTTTTAAGTACATTTTGGGTAATCGTTTTTATTATCTTTTTTGCTGCTGTAAAATCAGCATCAATGGAAAAATCGCATAGTGAAAAACCAATGGAAGGAATACTTTCAATGGCTCCCTCAACAGCCGCCGACATTGTTCCAGAGTATATTACATTAATGGACATATTAGCACCGTGATTGATTCCTGAAACACAAATATCAGGGCGACGCTTCATAATTTTACTGATAGCAAATTTCACACAATCAACAGGAGTACCACTGCAACTATATTCTTGCAGCACTCCATAAATCTTCACTTTATTGATACGCAACGTAGAGTTAATTGTTATGGCATGTCCCATACCTGACTGGGCTTTGTCCGGTGCCACCACCACCACATCCCCAATGGTTTTCATGACCTCCACCAACGCTTCAATACCTGGGGCGGTTATACCATCGTCGTTGGTAACTAAAATTAAAGGTTTTTGTTTTTTCATAATCATGTAAATGCTTAGCCTTATTGATTAGGGGTAAATATAATAAGAAATACGCCTCGTCAGTATTCATGGTGTAATTTGCTTCAATTGCGTTTATTTTTATAAATAGTTTTTAAACAATCACAAATTAACCATTTTTTAAATTATTTTTGTCTTAACAGTTTTTTAACCTTAAAAAGGCTGATGAGAAATCTATTTATAATTATTAAATTTAGTAATTCACATCTCATCTTCCCTCCGCTTGTTTCTGTCTTCCTGTCTATAGTTTTTATAGCTTTCATTCAACGTAAATTTATCAACCATTTACAACGGTTTTGTATTACGACATCCTACTTTTCATCATTAATTGTTTTTAAAATTTAGAACATCTCTATAAAAATTGCTAAAGCTTTATAAATTATATTAAATCAACTGATATGACTAAAAGACTACAAGAGATAGAAGATAGCTATAAGAATTTGCTGCATGCGATTAAGGAGAGCGACACCTTTAATGAATCACTCGTTATAGAAGACATCGTTAAAACATCATTTAAATTAATTCAACAGTTATTTGATGTTTCGTTTCTGACACTGGGAGTTTATAATAACAGAAGCAAAGGATTGGATTTGTTAGGAATAAGTAAAGAAAAAGAAGTTATTTCCCGACGATTTGAAGATATGAAAGATTCCAATCGTTGGAGTGTATATTGTTACCAGTCGCAACAAGACATTTTGTTTTCAGGACAAAATCACTTTCCTGAAAAACATTTTTCAAACCTCCTTTTTAATGACTCCCTCCACACAAGGGAGTCATTTATTTATGTACCTCTCACAATGAACAACAAACAAATGGGAGTATTGTCCGTTCAGAGTATTAAAAAAAACGAATTCACTCAACAGGATGTAGAAAAAATAAAGATTTTAGCAAACTACATTTCACTTTGCTTGATAAGCATCGAAACAAAAAACGAATTAAAAAAAGTGGCGTTGGAACTGGAAGAGGCCCGCAATTATTTTGAACTTAAAATTTCAAACCGCACCGATAAAATAAAAAAACAAAAAAAAGAAATTGAAGAGCAAAACCGCAATTTAAGCGAGCAGAGAGAAATGATGCTAAAATTGTCTAAAACGCTTGAAGAAATTAATACTGATTTGGAACGGCAATCGATGGTGGCACGAAAAACAGATAATGCAATAATGGTAATGGATGCGGTTGGTAATATTTTATGGCTCAACGAATGCTTTAACCGTTTGTACGAATACACACATGAAAAATTTCAACAAGTTCGCGGAACTAATATTTTGCAAACCAGTTTTAATCCGAATATTGGAGAGCTTTTGGATAAATGTATAACAACAAAACAGGTAGTTCATTACGATGCGTTAAATGTTAAAGGGGACGGAACAGAAGTGTGGACACATACAACCCTTACACCCGTGCTTAATGACGAAGGAGATATCACCCATTTGCTTACCATAGATACAGATATTACTGAGCTTAAGGAAGCGCAGTTAAAAATAGAAAAACAATCGTTGGATATTACTAATAGTATTCATTATGCAGCGCGAATTCAGAAAGCTGTTTTACCGTCTAAGGAAGAATTAAAACAGTTGTTTTCAGATTACTTTGTGATTTATCGTCCACGTAATATTGTAAGTGGCGACTTTTATTGGCATTACCAAAAAAATGACAAAATTGTTATTGCAGTTGCTGATTGCACTGGACATGGTGTTCCCGGCGGATTTATGAGTATGTTGGGTATAGCATTTTTAAATGAAATTGTTGCTTCGGATTCGTTACGTTCAGCAGCGCAAGTACTCGAACTATTAAGACTTAAGGTGAAATTGTCACTCAGGCAAACCGGAAAAATAAATGAAACATCCGACGGAATGGATATTGCCCTAATCATTGCAGATACGAAGCGTGAAAAACTTTTTTTTTCAGGAGCTTTTAATAAACTTTTGTTAAACCGAAATGGAAAAGTAACCGAATATCAAGGGAATAAAATGCCGATAGGAATATATATAAGTGATAACATTCCGTTTACCGATCACGTAATTGATTTTAAAAAAGATGATTGTTTTTATTTGTTTACAGATGGAGTTATTGACCAATTTGGGGGACCAAACGATAGAAAGTTTTCATTAAAAAAATTAAAAAGTTTGGTTACTCAAAATGGAAGTTTAGCGATGAAAGAACAAAAGAAAATATATAACGACGCATTGGATAATTGGATGGGATCAGCCGATTACCAAATAGATGACATTTGTTTTATGGGTTTTAAATTTTAAAACCTACAACCATACTAGTTGTATTCTTTAAAAGTTGTTTGCAAAAAGTCTTACCTTTTAGTTTATAAGCAATGCTTGATGCGTTAGCAAATTATAAGTAAATAGTTTGTCCTTCTGTATGCGTTTGTAAAATAAACGAACCGCATTTAAAAACTAAACTGTAATTTTGCGCTTCACAATTTTACAGCAATGAAAAAATTTAATATCCCCGACTTTTACAGAAGTCCGGTTATTTCAAAAGTAAAAGAAATTCAGAAGCTGAGCGACCCCCGAAAGAAGGATTACAGCCCTATAGTGCTTGATTTTGGTTCCGTTCGTTTTTATATTGCTCGTCATTTTGGTTTTTGTTATGGGGTTGAAAATGCCATTGAAATATCATACAAAGCCATTGAAGAAAACCCTCACAAGCGTATTTATTTGCTTAGCCAGATGATTCACAATGCCGACGTAAATAGTGATTTGAAACAACGCGGAGTTAAATTTTTGATGGACACGACGGGCAATCAACTCATCCCGTTCAGCGAACTTAGCAAAAATGATATTGTAATTATTCCTGCGTTTGGAACCACATTGGCTATTGAATCGGAACTTGAAAAAATTGGCATTGAAGTACATCGCTACAATACCACTTGTCCGTTTGTTGACCGTGTATGGAAGAAAGCCGAAAAGCTTGGTGAGGATGAATACACCATCATCATTCATGGTAAACACAATCACGAAGAAACACGTGCAACATTTTCGAGAAGTGAAACAAGCGCACCGGCAATAATTGTTATGAATATTGATGAATCGCGTGTGCTGGGTGAATTTATATTGGGCAATGTTTCACAAGACGAATTTGAAAAAGTATTTAAAGGCAAATACTCTGCACACTTTAACCCCTATAAGCATTTGAACAGAGTGGGAGTAATCAATCAAACAACCATGCTTGCCAGCGAAACACAAGAGATTGCCAATTATTTTAAAACTATAATGTTGCAAAAATTTAAAGCGGATAATATAAAAAATCATTTTGCGGACACAAGGGACACATTATGTTATGCCACCAATGAAAATCAGGAATCAACTTACGGACTGTTAAGCAAAAATGCCGATTTGGCTATTGTTGTTGGTGGATACAATAGCTCCAATACTTCTCACATTGTGGAATTATGTGAACAAAAACTGCCTACTTATTTCATTTCATCTGCAAAAGAAATTGAATCAGAAAAAAAAATAAATCATTACCTGTTTCATAAACAACAGCATCTTTCAAGCGAAAATTATTTGCCCGAAAAATTGCCTGTCGACATTATTCTCACGAGTGGAGCATCCTGCCCTGATTCAATTGTGGATGCGGTATTGCAGAAAATAGTATCTTTTTATCCCGATTCAAAAAATATTAACGACGTATTAAAACAAATTGAAACAGAATTAAAGGCATACTAAAACTTATTGCGATGGAAAACAATGATAAAGAAAACAGTTTGAAAAAATATTTTAATCCACAGGAATACATCACTCATCTTGTAGGTGTTGACAAAAGTGAAGAAGAAACAATAAGTGATGAGAAGGAAGTAATATTGCTCACTTCCCTATTAACCGATCCCAAACATAAAGATGCAAGAGAAGAAACTTTATTGCTACTGAAAAAAGAAAAGAAAGAAGAATTTTTATTGATGGCTATTGCCAATCAAAAAGATAAAAAGCTTTTGCCTGCGCTTGTTGCCGCTTGCTGGGAGTCGGAAATAAACATGAGTAAATATCTTCCGTTTTTTATTTTGCTTGCACTGGATAATGATTTTTATGTGTCATTGGAAGCCATGACCGTAATCTCCGAAATGAAAGGACCTTTTAATCTAACACAGGTGAAACAGGCAATTCAAAAAATTAAAGAAGAAAAGCAAAAACTAAATAACGAAAAAACAGTTTTACTGAATGACTTGCTGGATGCATTAAATGGTTTTGTGGAGAAGTAAACCAAAATTATTACTCTATAAAAATGAAAAATATTTATTGTTTTCTTCTTGTATTTTCGCCATTTGCAGTAGAAGCTCAAGACCCGTTTTTTATACAAGCGTATTCCAATCCATTGCTACTAAATCCTTCTTTTGCAGGCAGTGCAGGGTGTTCAAGAGTAGTGACGGACTACAGGAATCAATGGCCTGCAAATACAGCTAATTATGCCACATCCACCTTTTCGTATGACAAACATATCAATGCGCTTCATGGTGGTTTAGGCTTTAATTATTTACAAGACAATGCAGGCAGTAGCAGTTATAAAACAACCAGTGTTGGTGTTATTTATTCTCCAACGTTTATCATTAAGAAAAAAGTATCCATAAAACCATCCATCGAAACTAACTTTTTTCAAAAATCACTTGATTATAGCCAATTAACATTTGGCGATATGATTGCACCGGGTTACGGATTTGTTTATAATACTCTTGAAACACATTCCTATCCTCCTAAAACAGGTTTTGATTTTTCAAGCGGAATATTAATTAATACCAAAGTGAAAAAATAATTAGTCCAATATTTGCGTATTAAATTTTTTGTTTCTACCTTTGGACTAAACATTAAATCACTATATATGTCCTCACC
>Ga0302194_10000912_pt1 | contig 18975 bp, 15 predicted proteins | sample II_Bog_N1_1_FD_200227 | JGI IMG/M metagenome (GOLD analysis project Ga0302194, IMG submission 200227) | Peat permafrost microbial communities from Stordalen Mire near Abisko, Sweden - II_Bog_N1_1 | ecosystem: Environmental > Terrestrial > Soil > Wetlands > Peat | place: Sweden: Abisko...
TGGGCTTGACACAAGAAGGCGTTCCAGATTGCGTCGTACCATTTGTTACCCGCGCGAGAGATGTAGCTCGTGTGAAAATGGCTGCAAAGACCGAACGATTGCGACAGAAGGCAGCACAAGATCAAACTGCAAAGCAGAAATCTGCCGCCGAGCAGAAGGCTCTTCTTAAGGAGCAGCAAAAGGCGCGGGCACAGGCAGAATCTCAAGCGAAGGAACAAGCAAAAGCCCTGGCACAAGCACAGGCTGAACAAACTGCACTAGACAATCAGATTTCAGCTCTTAGACCTGATTTTGATGACGCGGTCGCGCGGCTCTCTTCCACAAATGATTTCTGGGACAACCTCAGTAGGCAACTTGCATCCTCTGGGCAATCATTACGCTCGAATGTTCGAACTGCGCTGAATAGTGCAAATTCTGATGGCAATCGCTGCCAAGAATTCCTGTCGCAAAGTAAGGTCGATGAACTGAAAACATGCCTTTCAAAGCTGAATAGCGATTTGGACAAGCTGGACAAGCTCAAGTAGGGAGTGATCCTGGTAGTTCACCTAACCGGCTTTAACCGGTTTGGCCTTTTCGGTGTCACTTTCCTGGTCAGTTGGATTTGTATTTCGGTGCCTTTCTGTGCCCCTACGTGCATGTTTTCCACAAAAAGCAAGCTTCATACCAAAAAGAACAGGGCCCATGATAGGCCCCTACTTGTTTATTCTAATGATCTTATGGCGGAGAGGGAGGGATTCGAACCCCCGGTACCCTTGCGAGTACGTCTGATTTCGAGTCTGATATAGTTTTTGAAAATCGTCAATGTTCATGAACCTTTTGCGAGTCTTACTTCCGCTGGTGTCCGTTTGGTGTCCGCTTGAATGGAGGCAGGATAAAAACTCATGGCTGCGCTGATAGCCTTGGCGTTGACCTCCGGCTGTAGATGGGCATAACGCATCACCATTCCGGCACCAGAATGGCCGAGGTATTTGGCGACGGCGGCCAGCGGAACGCCGGACATTACCCACCGACTTGCTGCCGTGTGCCGAACGTCGTGAAAGGTGAAGTCCTTCACGCCAGATGCTTCGAGCGCACGCAGGAACCAGTACCTCATTTCGTAGAGCGGCTCACCATTGCGGTTGGTGCAGAGGGGAGCATCTTTCTCTTTGTCCGCTGCCAGCGCCTTGTAGGCGGCGACAGCCATGGGCGTCATCGGTACAAACCTGACCTTGGGCTTGCGGGAATCCTTGGTCTGGTGGATTTTGATCATGCCGGTCTGCGAGTTGTAGTCCCCAATCTGGCCCCGAAGAACTTCCGATGTGCGGGCTCCGGTGTGGAGGGCGAGAATGAAGACGTTTAAATAATTCGGATACCGTTCACGAAGCTCCTTTGAGATTGCGGCTTCCTCCTCCTGTGATAAGAAGCGCACCCTGGAATTGTCTTCCTGGCGACGGGTGATCCTGCCCCAAGGTTTGAGCGTCAGCTTCTTGGTCCCGTCCGGGCCGGCCACGGAATAGATCAGTGAGAATGCGGCGACATACCTGTTGCGGGTTGTGTCGGACCACTCATGCTCCTCGGCCTGCTCATCGAGCCAGTCCAGAACTTCTTGCCTGGTGATTGACTCGGCTTCACGCTTGCCGAATGTTGGCAGCATACGGTTGAACTTCATAGCCGTGTCGTATGCGTGGGCCGCGGTCCGTTCCGACTTGAGGTGCTTGTTGGCATCATCGACGAGTTCGGCGAAGGTGACTTTTTGTGGTCGCGGCTCTGATGAATTTGGCAATGTGCCCGCTTTTGCCTGAACGTGACGGAGTCCCAGTCGATCCTTGGCTGCGGACAGAGTGCCGACCTTCTCCCGGCGTTTCTTTCCTTCCGCGGTGTAACGAATCCAGTAGATCCCGCTCCCTGGGACTTTCTCGGAGATTCCAATCGGCAGCTTGATTATCTTGGTAGCCATGGCCCACCCTCAATTCGTTTGTGATTCTCAGACTGCTTTCTTCATAGAGTCAAGCGATTCAGCCGGCTCTCGCTACCACGTCTACAAAAGTGCGGAATCGAGCCTCGATCTCCACCGCAGATGTTGCCGGATAGCCAAGCTCTTTCGCCAAGACTTCAAGCTCGGGCTGCCACTCTGCCGGGATTCGGATGAGCGGAGGAAAGTCGTGCGTAGCCCGCTTCGTAAACACTTGTTCGGCTGCCGCGCGTACAGCCCGCACGTCCAGCTTGCCCAACAGGTCAATCAGCAAGATGTCCAGCACATCGCGGGCGCGCCCTTGCGAAAATGGCCCGGTACAAGCGTGCAACTTCTGGGCAACCTGTTCACTCAGATTCAGGCAACGAACCGGAGACGGTGTCTTCAACCCCATTGCGGAAAGTCCTCGAATTTTAGGCTCCACGAGGTCTACGACACCTGTTCCCGCTGCACCTAAATCTACATCAATCGTTTGCCACGCGCGGGTTCGATACTGGATGGCGAGTTCCAGGCGAACTGCATCAACTTTCTCCATGTTCAATGGCTTGCCTTTCAACCGAAAGCTGAAGTCATCGAATCCGAGCGCGAGCGCGTCTTGAAAGAGTGCCAGCCGCGCTGCGCGTTCGCCTGAGACACCGATGTCGATGTCCTTCGTCGCGCGAGCGCCCTCGGCAAAGCGCAGCTCCATCGCAGCGCCACCCTTCAGGTAGTAGTTGTCCAGGATGCCTTCGCTCACCGCTCGTTCCAATACCCCGCAGAGCGCCAGAAAGGAAACCCACCGACGGAGACGCTCCTGCGCCAGTCCCTGCTCTTTGGCGACTCGCGCCAACGTCTTTTCCAGGCGTTCAGCTGGCTGAGGATTCATTCGACTTCACCCTGCCTCCGTTTGTGACAAGTGAGAGACCATGTGTCGAGCGGCTGACGCGCTTCCGAAGGCCGCTCGCCTGAGCCGCGTTGATCAGTCCTTCTCGAAGCGCATCGGTGATGGCCTTCTTGGCAATATCCGCTCGATGCGTTGTCGAAAGAACATCCATGACCGAGCGTTCTACCGAGGTGACCGGCATTCCCTCATGCTGGCGGATCTCCTGCGGTGTGAGGTGGGCCCGATGAATCACGATCCATTCCGGGTGCTCCCGTCGGAGCCGCGCCGACATTGGAACAGTGAGGTGAACACGCGCTGGGTTCACGTCCGAGATGCCGTGGAGTAGCAGGGCCGTTTCATGAGACAGGGCGACGCGCTCCGGTCCATGACTTGCCTGTGCCCACAGGACAGCTTCGCGGTATTGAGCAAACCGGTCTGCCGGAAAGTGCGCGATCCGGTAGACCCCTCTGCTCATTCGCTCCAACCGACCCCGCTGCGCGAGCCGAACCAGTACAGAATCTTGAATCCCCTGGGCACGAGCGTCTTTGGACGTGAGCAGGCCATCATGCTCTTCGGCAAGTGCATACAGCTCGTCCATGCGAGTGCGTGGCATGAATAGAGTATGCATCTGCAATGCCACAATGTCAATATCATTCCAATATGGAACCATAGTGACACTTGACGCATCCATTGATCGAGGAGACTTTCCGGATTCATTCTGGCGGGATAGAGTATCCAAACGACCGAACGCAACCTTGGCTCTGAGCAGGAGATTGCCGTCGTCGTCAACGACAACCTGGGACTGTGAATATGGCCCGGACTATTGACCCATGCAAGCCCTTGTAAACGCGGGGCGGCGGTCGTGGGTCAAAACTTACCCTTTGTGCCCCAACGCCCGCATGGATGAGCGGAGCCACCGTGTGCTGCGCCTAAACCTCGATTTGTCCAATGCTTATTCTTCAGCCTCTTCTGGGTCAGGAACATAAACCCTCTTGAGTGGAAGAATTCCCTTGTAGCGACTGTCGAATTTTTCGTAATGCTGAAAGATAAGCTTCACAAGCTCGTCGCCATTGATTAAACGGAGATCGGATTTGCCCCGCGCAAAGTTTTCGGCTGGGGGCGTGAACTCGCCAAGCGTGACAAAAAGACCCTTCTCCCCAGAATTAAGCTTGCCATATAGCGCACTCACATCCTTGTCGTTGTTCTTCCCTTCCGTGCTTTTGACCTGCACCTTGATGATAGGCGGCTCAATACAGAGTTCGTCTTTGTGGGCGGTTATATCGACCCCACCATCAGCCCCCTTGCCGCGTTTAGGCTGCTGAGTCTTGTACCCCATCGCCTGTAGAAGGTGGGCGACAAAATCCTCGAAGGAGCCGCCTTTCAATTCCTCCGCGAGCTTTTTCAGAACGTAAACGCTTGTTTGATCTTCAATGGCGCTCGCAAGGATAACGGTTTCATCTTGTGCCAAAGGAACCGATACATCTTTGCCCTCGATGGCCGCCCAAAACTCACCGACGTATGTTTTGACCGCAAAGAAGCTCATGGCTGCCCCTATCTCATGCAAAGCTCCTTGCGAAAAATGGGTACGCGGCAAATCTTTGAGCCATTTCACCTTTCGGTGGTTAGGGTAGGAAATTTCTTGCTTCGGGCTGTTTTCGTAATCGCCTTCAATCCGACCGATATGAATATGTTTGTCGCTCTTGGAAGGGTAGACGACAATATCGCCACTCTTGGCTTCATGCACAAACCGATAAAGTTGTCCGGCGCTGACGGGTACGGCTCCCTGCTTCATGTCCGGATATGCCTCAGCCACGCGGTTTTTGAAACCCTCACGATTGGCAGGAAGTTTACCTAAATCGCCCACGAGGTGCCAACCTAGAGCGACACACCCCCCTTGCAAAAAAAGCGTATCAGCGTCCCCAGTGCGTCCGCCGTGTATCCCCCACATTTGATGATCGTTGGCCATGGCTATCCTCGTATGCTCTGCAATTCTGAACGCCTTCCCCCGTCGCTGGCAAGTGTGCAGCCCTGCGGCACGAGACGAAGCCGTGGCAAGGTCACCCGCCGCAAAATCAGGCCGCGCCCGCGTCGGCCTGCCCGTCTGCTTTCCTGAGCTCTTCGGTTTTAGTGTGCGCCTAGTCGGCCAAGCGTGAATGAGGGCCGCGCAGAATTCATGGATGTAAAAAACTCCAGAGTAGCTGAGTAGGGTTTCCACCCTGGAACAGCCATACAACTACCAGGAAAATAACGAGAAGCCACCGTAGCAGACTTGGGCCAATTACGACCTGGCAGGTATCCCCGTCTGGTTTCCGGCGTTTGATAAAGAGACACTGGAATTTTGTATTTTGAGTACAGATCAACGACTCGGGGATTGGGTCTGGAGTGGTGGCTTTTATAGCTTGTAAAGCAGCTTGAACGTAGGGATGGACACGCATAGGGGGCTCTCCTTGTCGGATTGGCCCCCCTTTAGCGGGAACCGCGACTTGGAAGCCCACGGAGGCTAACCCTTGCGGGTCACTCTGCTCCTCCGTTCGGCAGGATATGCGGCAACTTCGTGGAGCGATTCTCTATTGCTTGCCGGGGTCTGATCCGGCTAGGAAATCTTTCGCACGCCGCGCGTCCCTTCCAGTAACTCCTGACCTCGGGCCTTGCAAACTCCTACGCTGCAACTGTAGGCTCCTTCAGGCTTACAATCAGGCTCTCTTAGACAACTTTATTATACGCCGCCCAGTCGCCCTGCGGCTAAAGGCCGGGGACCAGTGAAGCTGGAGTTTCATTTGAAATCTCGTTCACCAGTGATCTTCCACTCCCCGGCTACTCTTTTAAGGGACAACTCGGAGGGAGTAAAGCGTTCCACAGCCCCCTTGGAATCTTTTGTTACGACTTCTTTGACAACCCGGAGTTGTATGTACGTCGGGGTTTGGTTATAGATGGCAGTATCTTTGATTTTGAACATGATCACCCGGCTGTCGTGGTCCTTAAGCCAGGCCTCCATATAGTCGTGCACGAACGCGTTGGTAACATTCTGGCGAAGAAAATAACGGTCTACCTGGTCTGCGTAACAGTTAGCAATAAGGGTCGGATCGTTTGATTCGTGAGCCTTGGCCCAATTGTCAAGGGCGCGGGCGACCTCAGTATAAACATTGCCCGAAGCCGCCTCCGCAGTCAGAGTCGGGGAAGCGCTGGAAGCGCCTGGGTTGATGTTTTCACTCGGCTGCGCACTGGCAGCCGGACGATCGGACGGGGCGGTTTCTGGTAACGATTGAGGCTGTGCGGGCACCGTCGGTGCGGGCAGTGGCGGCGAAGGCTCCAAGATACAATCCTCTAAAGAGATAGAGACTTCGGTTGGCGAAGAACCACTTGAGGATCTGAAGGTGCATAGAATCGAGACCTCTTTGTCTACAACTAGCCGCCCAGCAAGTGACTCAATGTTTGGCTGTCCGAATGTGGGCTGCAGCGAGTCTCCTGTTTTAGACCACGCATGGATCCCAGGCAAAAGCATGGTCTCTTCCAAGGACTGGGGATAAGGGCCGCCCATGGTGATAAATGAGCCAGCTCCTCCTTGCTCATCGGTGATGCCTGTCCCCCTGCTTTCCGAAACTCGGCGAGAGGTTTCAATCGAAGGGATGAACACCCCGGTCACAATTCCCGTGACCTGTATCCTCTTGCCTGTATATCGGGCCTCTGCGGTTTCCGTTTTGTCGTTTAGATATGTTGAAAGGCTCTCGTTCTTAATTCTCAATTCTTTATCCGCTTCACTTCGCTGGAATTCAGCGAGGAGGTTTTCGGCGCTAATACGGATCACCGATTCAGCATCCCCAGAGGCAGGCGAACTGGATTGTTGATAGTCGTTGGAGGATTGCGAGAGGTCTGTTGTTGGTCCGTCGTTCTGCTGAGCATGTCGGTTTCTGTTGATATTCAGGCTCGCAATAGCAAACAACACAAGGCAACCGATCAAGATGGAGGCTAAGACGTGCCCAGATGGCCGCTGAAGGCCTCGAACAGTGTTCGGTCTCGCATGATACTCCTGGCTCCGTCCTCCGTCTGGCGGAGGCTGCTTTGCTGAGGATTTGTTCTGTTGGCTCGACTCTTGGGACTGTGCGGGTTGGCTAGCAGCTTTTGGCCGGTAAGGTTGACCGTTCTTCGACGACGGAGAAGTAAGAAATTCGTATGCAGAGTTGATGGACTTCAACTTTTCTTGAGCTACATTTTTCGACTTCTCGTCGCCAGGGAAACGATCTGGGTGCCAAGCCTTCACATACAAACGGTGAGCGGATTTAACTTCCGCGTCCGTCGCACCTGCTTTTAGACCAAGTTCATGGAGTGCATCGCACCTTCGGCACGTTGTGCCGTTGTCGTTGGCCGGATTCCCGCACACGCAAGTATTCATTGGACCCATGTGTCTTTGCCACTTTGTCCAAACCTGGAATCGGTCAATTATAGAAGATGCATCCATAGAAAATGGGCAAAGTGGCTCGTTATGTGGTCGAGTAGCCCAGAGGAATCCACCTCTGGGCTCTCACGCAACGGTACGTGAGTCTCTCGATTCATACCGTTAAGGCAGGGGTTCCAAGCCCCAACTTTTTGACTAGAGGCCCAAGCCAATATTCAAGCTCTGCTCCTGCTCCGGCGCGATCTCCCGCTGCGGCGTGACTGTCTGCTCCTGCTTCTGTTCTGGCTTCATCTCCGGCGCATGGGCGCTGCTGTGCGATACATCATGCCCCAGCGCCGCGCCCAGCTTCTCGCGGTCGTTGGTGAAGATTTGCGCGTTGTATGCGCCGCGCGAGACGGCGACGTAGGCCATGCGGTTGTTGAGCAGGTCTTTGGCCCCCAGCTCGGTATCGGCGTGGATCAGCACACGGTCGGCGGTCTGTCCCTGGCTGGAATGACTTGTGACCGCGGAGCCATGATCGAGGTGCGGGTGCGTAGCCGGATAAAGCTCGACCACGCGGTCTCCTGGGAGGCCTCCGTCCATCTTCAAACTCTTCGTTTAGATTTGTACACAATAAAATCTTTTTTCTCACTACGCGCATACCACATCCATCTTAATTTTTCCACTCGATTCTCGCTGCGATCCGTGAAATATATACATAAAGAAAGGGGGCTTTATGGCCTTACACGTCAACTCTTCATCTGCTATGGACGCTCAAGAGAAACTTGCTGGTGAGAAGATCGTGCGCGATGCGCCGATACAAGGAATTGATTTTGCAGACCCGGTGCATGCGTTTACCGTTTGGACTGAATTTCCTTCTCACTTTATGAAGCACTGCGGAAGTCGCAAAACGTTCAATGATGCATGGGCGTGGGCGCTTAAACATGTGAACCAAAAAACTCTTTATATCGTGCGGGGGCCGATAGATGCCTTTGACATCACGAAGATTGAAACGGGTATGCGTTACCAGCACAGCTCGGAGCATTGCGCCAATCCCGCCACGGACAGAGCACCGACCTTCTAAGCCGGTGCTCTATTCTCTGCTGCCGCGTATAGCATCGCAAATGGCAAGATTGACTCAGGATCACTTGCCAAACCGCTCCCACCACGGCGGAATACGCGGATTCCACTCTTCGACGCCATGATGCCACGAACAGGTTCCGCTCCTGTGCGCAGAGTAGCTAAACTTTCCATCCCTGCAAAGTTCGCTTGCATAGCTCGACACGTTCATATCGTGAACCACGCCGACTGAGACAAAAATAAAAGCTAGTCCAAGAGTCCACACGAATCGAAAAGTTCTGCGGCGGATCAAATCGAAACCTACTTTAACCAGCAGTGCCAGAAAAACAAGGGTCGGCAAAATGCTAGAACATGCTCAGAGAGCCTTTCATCGAGCCTCCGCCACCCCTAAGTTGGCTAAAGAGGCATGAGCAAACAGAATTGTATCTATGCCCCTTCTCCCGTTTCGGTATGTTTTTCCAGCCATCGCGTTGCTTCACCATAATCATGGTCACAACCAGAATCAACCGCCTTGCGATACCACAATGCTGCCTTAGCTAAATCCTGTGAAACTTCAAGTCCCTCTCCCTCGGCATACATTCTTGCAAGTTTGTAAATTGCGCCGCAATCCCTTTGCTCTGTGGCCTTGAGATACCAAGCCATTCCTTGAGTTCGGTCACGCGGAACACCATCCCCCCAAAAGTACCTATCGCCCAAACACCGTTGAGCAACCCCATAGCCTCCCTCTGCGGCCTTGTGAAGCCATGCCATCGCTTCGAGCCTGTCTAGGATTGCACCGCCTTCTTCGATTGTGTAGCTCAAGCTAAATTGCGCGTCTCGGTACCCAAGATTTGCCGCCTTGCGATACCACTCCGCCGCTTCAAATAGATTCTTTGCTATGCCCTCGGCGTGGTGATACATCTTTCCCAGTTCATATTGCGATGCGGCGTGACCCTGTTCAGCGGCCTTGCGGTACCACTCCGCCGCCTGAAAACGGCTTTTTGGAACCCCATTGCCCCAGTAATAACTACCTGCCAGACGGTATTGTGCGCCTGTGTGCCCCTGTTCAGCAGCCTTGCGTTCCCATGCTGCTCCTCCGGCTTGGTCACGTGCAACACCGTGCCCATAGTCGTAAACCAGTCCCAGGTGGTACTGTGCCTCTGCATGACCCCTTTCTGCTGCCCTGCGGAAATACTCAACCGCAGCGACTTGATCTCGGAGCGTACCAATGCCATCGTGATAGGCCATGCCCAGTAGGTCCAATCCGTCTCTATGCTCAGGGTCCAGGGCCACTGTTCGCTGGAGGCATTCAAAGAATTCAATAAGCTGATTCTGGCTCTTAGCCGTCTTCGCCCTTTCAAACCACTCCTCTGCGCTCTCCAGCAACCACAGATCGCCCAAGCCGCGCTTTGCGAGTTTTGCAGCCGCCTTTCGCACGAGTGCGGTGGATTGTGCAACGACAAGTGCAGTCTGGGATTCCGATCCCCTCATTTTCCAGTTCCTTCATCTGATTTCTTCTCGACCCGCTGCCGTGCTACATTGACGCGGCCTTGAATGTTGGCCGCCATTTCCGCGAGCAGGTCTCGTCCCTCTGTTACCGCAAGGTCCGCCTTGGCCTTTAGTTTGGCTAGGTCGGCCTCCGACAGACCTGCAATCTCCGACTCGATTGCGGCGATGCGGTCCCGAAGCTGCTTCAATTGGCGCAATACTCGAATCAGGTCAGCGCCTATGCCCGAGCCCTGTACCGCATGTGGGCTGGCGTCGAGGCCGGCGAGAATGCGCCGGAGTGCGCCTTCGTCCCCTGTCGCATACGCCGCGTTGACTTCTTTCATCAGGCGCTCGCGGCGGGCGCGGTCTGCCTCATCGGTTGCGGTATCCGGGTGAACCCGTTTGGCGGCCTCGCGGTAGAGCTTTTTCAAGCCGGGTGACGGCGTAAAGGGCTGAACATTCGCGGCCTCGCCGTGGGCTGCCGAATAAGCCTCTTCTGCCTGTGCGCGCGCCTCGCCTGCTTCGGCTTTTGCTTCGGGAGTTCCAGCCTGCTCGGCGCGGAGTTCGGCAAGCAACGCATTCCACTCGTCGAGTTCTGCGTAAAGTACCCCAACCCGGCGAAGGTACAGGCCCTCAAAAGCTGCCAGTTCCGCTTTCAAGCTGGCTAGCAAGAGCTCTTGATCTGCAAGCTGCGATTCGAGCCGCGCCAGTTCTTCTCGTTTGGCTGCAAGCTCTTCTTCTTCCGGCGTGAGTCGGCGCACCAAGTCTGTTTTCATAACCATGCTCTATTATCACGCGCTCCAAAGTGCGCACGTTAGCGACGTGCTAAACCTCGTTGGAATCTAGATCTCCCCAAAGTGAACCCACTTCTCGTCGGGCAATGCGCGAAGGAATGCCCCAACCTCATCAAGCTGGTTCTGGTCGGAGGCCCATTGGATGTGCTCCCTGAACCGCAGTTGCTTCTCGATGGGCATCGTGCAATACCAAGCTGCCAGAATCAGCGGCAGGGGAGGCTCCCATCCCCCGCTTGGCTTTTGCCGAGTATTCGCGAGCATACCGTAAAGCTCAGTCCAGGCTGGGGGCATGGGCACTAGGCGCTTGTTCGCCGTACAGTAGGTCCAGAGTGAATCAAAGGTCTCGATCTCCATCGTCATACAAAGTCCTTCCCCAGGGCAGTGGCAGGACTCTCGACCGTAATAACGTCTTTCACGTTCTTGCTCACCGTTGCACCGTTATCGGTGATCTTGACCTGCTTGCCGTCCGTCCAGGCTATTACTCCAGTGCGCGTCTTTCCCTTATTAGTCGTGTAGGTGACCTTATCGCCTTTCTGGAGATGACCCACGGTTTTGGATTCTGCGCGTACGGATGGCGTTGTTAGTGCACGATATTCAGACTCGATATTCTGTTTCTTTACTGCGATGGAAGATGACATGCTGGCACTCTGTATTGAAGTATCGCCAGTAGTTCCCAGGTGTTGCTGTTTTGGGGCCTCAGTAAATTGCGGCTTTGCTGCACGGCCTTCTTTGTGCTCAGAATCTTGCACAGACAGAACAACTGGCTCAGATATTGCCAAGTTCAATTGAATAGGAGAGTTTTCACCGTCACTCGCATCTGCATCGTGTGTATCCTCAGACTGCTGGTGTCGGGACTCAGCCGCATCAGATTCGTGCTTCCATACACGCTTTTCAACAAGCCTCGTAGCGCGTTCCATCGCGCCAACAGGCTCGATACCCATGCTGTAGAGACGCTGAGTCAACTCCTCAAGCACCTCATCTTTCCTGAGCGTCCAGGTAGAAGCGAAGCAGCGCCAGAAATTCCAACCAGCGCGTTCCAACACTCGCTGTCGGTTCATATCATGCTGCCATCGATCGGGACCGTGGAATTCATCACCATCGCATTCAATCGCTAACCGCAGATCACCACTTCCCTCTACAACCATGTCGATACGATATGCGCCGGTCTTGACTTGCGGCGTGACTCTGTATCCACGCGAAACCAATTCTGAGTACACTTGCTTTTCAAAGCCCGACTCACAGCGATCAATAAGAATCTCCGCTTCAGCTTTGTCTACAACGAGCGGATTATCAAAATGCTTGAGAAGGCCGACTCGCAGGTCGCTTTCCGAAAGCTCGGCGAGTTGCACCGAGCGCACTAAATACATTCGATCCTGAGCACGGCTCGCTGCAACATTGAATCTTTGCTCAAACATATTTCCTGAAAGAGCATGATGGTTTTTGGAATCAGCCACAAGAGACAAAAACATAATATGGCGCTCGCTGCCCTGAAAGGTACGTGCGTCGCCACATCTGAACTTTCGCCTATGAAGTTCTGCTGTATCGCACTGCTGAGTGACGACAGACTCAATATACTTTGCTTGCTCAGGCCCCAAAAGAGAGACAACGCCAATTGTTCTGCCTTTCAATGCGACGTTTTTCAGGATGGCATTGATTTCATCAGCGATTGCCAAGGCCTCATATACATTGCAGTCATGCGCGTTTCTGGTTCCACCTTCTACAAAGATGTCAACTAGAGGAGGGTCAATTCGCTCGGAAGCCTTTGCAATCCGAATTGGCAGAATCTTGCCGTCATAGAATCGATTCGAGTAGGCAATAATTGGCGGAACGCAGCGAAAATGTTCCCGAAGCATTACCTGATTTGCAGCGAATACGCTCGACGCAAGATCGTAGAGAGACGCTCCTGGGATTAGATGCTGCTGAAAGGGTTGATTAAACAGAAACCTTGCTAATAGCTGCTGGACAAACGCTGCATTGATAAATCCAGCATCTGGTGATACCTGTTTATTGTCTCCGACGACAAGCATCTTTTTCGCCCTGAGAATGGCAGGCAGCGCCCAAATATCTGATTGACTAGCCTCATCGACGATGACCAGATCGAATATCCCTATATCAGATGGCATACTCTCTGACACACGGCGATGGTTCATAATCCAGCATGGGACTGCCTTAGCAGCCTTCAACATCGCGCGCCGCGCAGCTTGGAGATGTATTGGTGCCATCGGGCCTGTTTGTTTTCCAGCTTTATACATTGCAGTTGAATAATCTGTCAGAGCCTTTAGGGACTCTGGGGATGCACTCTTCGTTGCCAACCATGCAGACTGGGCCACCATCTCCCTGTAAAACCGTGCTAGTGCAATCTCCATTTCCGCACGACGCTTGGATAGCGCCAAGAGTTCCGCTCGGCCTTCAATGCTATTCAAGTGACCGCTAATCCTGGCCCAGTTCCAAGCATCTCTCCAAGTGGATGGCAGAGTTGTGTCTTCTCCAGATGAGGGCACAGGTACAGTGCGAATGCGAAACGCAAGTTTAGGAGCGCAAGCGTTTTCTATCTTCTTTGCGTATTCGTTGACAAACGAAAGATCGGTGCCGAGACTTGCAATGCGGCGAAGTTCGGCCAGAATCTCTGAATATCGTGAGGAGATGGCCGCGCTTGAAACTGATTGATTCCCAAGCATGGTGTCCAAGAACGAATGAAGTTCATCGACAACGGGGCCAGACCCTCCTGCGACTCTCTCATTGAGTGCGTTCAGTTGCACAGGCGCGTGTGATAGTTCGTCGAGCGTCAGTATTTGCACAAGATGTTGGCGAATAGACTTCAACCCCTCTCGGCTCCCAGTCAGAGCTTCGAGTGGTACTTCCTTGAATACTTCACGCGCCTGTTTGACGAGCAAATCATCATAGTACGTTGCTAATCTGTGAGCCTTGCGAGCAACTGTCGCAACAATCTCAATGTGGCGCAGCTCAACAACCCCACCATCGAGAGTAGGCACGGACAACAGGTGTTTGACTTCATTCCACCGAATGCAAAAATCCTGAACGCTGCCGTGAAGGCTGACATACTTCTGTACGTGCCTCCAGTCTTCGATACTGGTCGGAGCACGGCCAGCAATCAACACAGAAGAAATATGCTTCTTGGCATCGCCAGCGCCAACCGCGATAAATCCAAATGGCTTTCCTGTATTAGCGGCTTGATTGACAGCTTCGAGCGTTCTCGAATGCTGCAATCCTTCTTCGGGAAAAGTCACTGGGCGCTTGAGAAATTCAGCGCGTAATTGTATGAGGTCGTCCAGACCGTGTAGCAGCGATTCTAGGGCGCTACGCTCTGAAGCGAATATAGACTGGCGGCATTTTATCCGCAGATCCAGGGGCCAGTTCTCGCCGTACTCTTCAATGTCAGAAAGGGCACTGAGCGCCTCTTCTGTGAGCGTGAGCATACTCCTTGCATATTCCAGAGTGCGTGGAGTAAACGCCTTCAGCGTAATCAGTTCCACATTCTCTACATCTGCTTCGATCCGTTCCTTCTGAACCAGCAACCCATGCAAAGTTGTCAACTCCGTGACTGTCGGAAGAACATCTGCCGAAGGAACACTTGCTTGAGCGTAAACAAGGTCAGAGCCAAGAGCGCGGAGAGTATCTCGCAATCGCCCAGCATCATTATCAGAAAATGGCGGTGCGTTCTCGGTGGAAAGGCATATTGTGTCGTCAAACCATCCGTGCAGATCCTGCCCGGTGAGCACGAGTTCAGCCAGCTTTTGCGCTCGCATCGGAACGCCGTCAATTTCAATATCGGAAAGTTGTTGCAGCGCAATTTCATCAACCCTACGGTCTATTGATGCCAATTCCGAGTGGGCACGATCTATTGCGCTTTTGCTCCGCTCGATCTCGTTGCGAGTCAACTCAGGATTAAGCTGAGACACACGATGCTGTATTGTTTCAATGGATGACTGAAACTGCCTGACACCATCTCTGTCACTGGCAAGCAGGGCCACTGTCAGCGCACGAACTTCGTCAGGAATCTTCTCCTGCAATACGCTTAACGCAGCATCTCCACGTGAGGTGACGAGTACGCGCTTCCCGCTCGCAAGGTAGTGGCAGATAATGTTTGCAATTGTATGCGTTTTGCCCGTGCCTGGAGGCCCTTGTACTGCGACCCCAGCAGCGTGCTTGAGATTTTTCACGATTGTGACTTGTTCATCGTTATACGGCAGGGGAAAAAACAATTCTTCTACAGCCTGATGGCCGTCAGATGGACCCCGGCTGGAGATGCCGCGAAAACTGACAGCTTCAAACGCAATGGGTTCATCCGACGGCGGCGAAACAAGAGAAAGAGGGCCTTCAGGAATCACGCACCCATCATTCAATTTTGCTTGGAGACGCTTCAAATCATCGAAGAGATAGTTGACTGGTCTGGGGCGGGAAAGCAATACCCAAGAATCTGTCACAACTAGATGCTCACCGGGCGCTGGAACTGGCGCGTCGTTTACCAGCACTTCACAGTAGGTCCCCATGCTGTCCAGGTTGCCAGCCAGCAGCTTCAAAACATCCGCGTAGCTTCCGGGGTCAAACGGAGTTACCGGACGATCTTTATGCTCGTTCAATTGCGCAATGGCAGCTTGTTCAACCTCAATGGCTCCGTTGATCTGACTTGCAGCGATAGCGTCGAACTCCACGCGGGTATCCGTTGCGCGTGGGCGGAGTTCGAGCGCCATCGAATCATCATCAAGCGATATTTCAACCGACTGCGTGAGAAAGGGATACTCAAATGGGATTGTTCCTTTCTCGTAATTGAGCCGCCACGATGACACACCAATACCCCAGACAAGTTCTTGCGGCTTGCTGGTCTGCTCTGCTTCCATTTGGTGCATCAGGGCGAATAGGTCTCCGTACAGCGCAATTGTCTTGCGCCGAACTCTCTCTATCGCTGCCCATGATTTCCAAGAGGCAGTGTACGACTCCAATACCCTGTTAGCGGTGTTCCACCACTTTTCTTCAAAACGCGCTATCGACTCTTCATCTTCGGAACCAGTGGCAACCCGTTCCTCGATAGCCTTGTTCAATGCGTGTGTGAGCGCAACGTCATCAAGAGACGGCGGCTGGCCCTCTGGGTTCGGATTGATACGAAGAAAAAGTTTGTGGCTTTCAGGGGGATTAGGAGGCGGTTCTGCGGCTAACCTGGGCACCCGCATCCAGATATGGTCTGCTTCAATGCGAAGGTCAAATTCCACCCCGGTCAGTCCCGCAACGTCACGGCGTCTCCGCAGAAACGAACTTGTGGCCCCAAGCACAAAACCTCTGGGGTCAACTACTTTGGCCTGTTCCTTGATGTAGTCCAGCAGACCCACCAAGAGTTCGCGGGGATCAGGCATTCACGCCTCAATGATGCAATCGATTGACTTCAGTACAGCTATCGCTTCGCATACTGGAAAATATAATTCTAAACCTCCAGAGCTGATCGCTGGCTGAACTGCATGAGGGTGAAATTGGGGTCAGCTCACGAAACGGAAAAAACCGTATGCCAAGACAGGGGCTCCAAGCCCCAACCTTTTCACTAGAGGCCCAAACCAATATCGAAGCTCTGCTCCTGCTCCGGCGCGATTTCCCGCTGCGGCGTGACGGCCTGCTCCTGCTTCTGTTCTGGCTTCATCTCCGGCGCATGGGCGCTGCTGTGCGATACATTATGCCCGAGCGCGGCTCCAAGCTTCTCGCGGTCGTTGGTGAAGATTTGCGCGTCGTATGCGCCGCGCGAGACGGCAACGTAGGCCATGCGGTTACGCGGGTGGGGTGCCGGGGCCAGGGGGGGCGGCATAACCAAGGCAGGCGGGGAAGTGCCTGGCCGCTGGTGCTTCGGCACCACTAAAACACGGGCGGGGTGCCGGGGGCGAAGCGGGCGGCACCGGCAATGACGCATCCTGCGGCGTTGGCGGAAAAGGCGGGGCCGGATCGCTCCGGCCCTTGGGTGGCTGTCAGTTTTCGATGAGCAAGAGAGCGGTGTTGACGTTGGTTCCCTGGCTGGCAAAAGTTCCGGCGGGCAGTTCTTCGTACCATCCTCCTGAGTTCTCGGCCCGCGGCTTCAAGGTGGCCTGCTGCCGGGGTCCATTTGCGCAAACGGCAACCAAGCGGCCTCCGGGTTTCAGCATCTTCATCGCGTGTTGAATGTGCTTGATGTCCGCGCCATTTTCAAAGGGCGGGTTCATCACAATGCGGTCAAAGGTTCCAAGATTGCCGTTTTGCTCCAGAAAATCTCCGCAAATGGTTTCGTCTGCTACTTGTTCCAATGATGCGGCCAATGTTGCATTGATCTCGACAGCGGTCACGCTGCCGAACGGTCTCACGTTCGGCAGTGCTGCAAGAATTGCGCCGGTTCCCGCGCTCGGCTCAAGAACGCAGTGACCTGGCAGAATGTCGGCCTCCTCGACCATGCGCTCGGCCAGCGCGGGCGGTGTCGGAAAAAGTTGCGGAGCAGCGATTACCTGCACACCAGATTTCAAGGCGTTCTGCATTTGCTCGATCTTGTCGCGGGTGTTTGTGGGCGTAATGCCTTGCCTGATTCTCTCGGCTCTGCATTCGGAGTCGTCGCAGTCTGGACCATCCGGGCAAACCGTGTCATCCTTCGCGGGGGGCTCATCGGAAGCTGCGGCCTCCGGCTCCGGCTTAGGGGCCGGGACCGGAGACGTGGTAGGTGTAGAGTCCAAGAGAGAGAAACCCTGTTTGGATGCGCTCTCAATCAATCGCCCATCGGCGCGGGCCGTGTCTACAGCGGCTTTCGTCATTACGCCTTTGAGGTCGGTAAACGGCACGGTGCGGGTGAAGTTCGCTCCACCGTTGCCCCAATTGTCAAGCACGGTAACAGAAACCTTGTTCACCTTCTGGATGTATGACCACCCGCGAAATGTCCAGCACCTCACAGCGCCGCCCTTCTCCGGGCCGGTCTGCTCGGCCACTGTTCCGCCCTGGTCGTCAAGCATTGCCCGCTCGTATGCAATACGGTTTGTGTAGTGGTCAATCCACCGCTGAGTGTGTTCGATCCTGCATGGATAGGCCGCAAGTGCGGCAGTAAACACCTCGTCCAGTGTGCGCGGCGCGTAAAGACAGGGGAAGCTCCCGGTAAGGGCATCATATGCGCTGGGCGTGTGTGGATGGCCTTCTTTGTCGCCTTCTTTGCGTGCCAAATTCAGGTGGCACATTCCGGCGATTCTGAGAGCTACTTGCGCCTGAAGTTTCTTGTCTTGCTCTTGGCTGCAAGCTGTCCAGAGTTTGAGCCACATCTCGGCCTCTTGCCGGCTCTTTTCCTCTTTGCGCTTGCTGGCCTCCAGTCCCTTGATGCGGCGGGCGCGCACGTCCGGGCGCTCCTTGTATTTTGCAAGCCGGATTGCGGCCTTGGCGCGGCTCTGCCAGTATTCCGCTGCTTTCCACATCTCGACGGCGCGGCGCATTCCCTTTTCGATCTTCTCGGCGTCCTTCCGGGCGTGGCGCTCCGAGTGGTGGCCTACAAGTATCGGCTGACCAAACGGGATGCCGTCGGCGATTGAGTGAACGGCGCTTTGTGCGCGGTCTCCATCCTGGGCGCGTCGGGCGCTGAGGTCTTCCAACCGGTCGGCTTTCACCTCGGCCCGCTCAACCAATGTAGTGTCTTCGTCGCCGATTTCACCGGCCAACTCAAGGCAAAGGTCTTCGCGGCTCGGTGTCCACATCGGGGCAACAAAAAGGTCTTGCTTGGGTGCCCACTTGAACCCTGCGGCCTTCGTGCGCCCATAGGTTGTGGTGTCGAGACGGCTGGAAGCATAGAGGCGGAGTTTGTTGTCTTCGGGGCTGTAAGTGGCGGTAATTGCGATGGTCATTTGATTTTGTCCTTTCGGGTTTGAATGGTTTTGCTGTTGTTGTTCACACAACAACGCCTTGGCCCAGGCCCACGCCTGCGGGGGTAGCAAGTGCAAGGGGAGGGGAATCTCCCAGGGCTTGGAACGAAGCGCAGCGAGAGTGGAAGGCCCCTTGGTCTGCACAAACGGAGCGCAGCGCAGTGCGGAAGACTGGGGATACCCTTGCGGGCGCGAGCGGGCGGAGCCCCTTAGGAAGGGTCTTTGCTGTTGCTGTTCGGCAAGGGCAGGCGTTTCGGACAGGACACGGGTCCGCTAGAGGGGTAGCGCAAGACGTGCCGTTTTTCACTGCGGCGCGCCTGGAGCGTAGGGCAGGAGCCCTCACTATTTTCGTTTATCGCGTATATCGCTAATAGAGGCTGGGCGCTATTTGCGCCTGTGAAACCAAGGAATGTCGCCGAGTCGATATCGTTCCATACTTGAAAGAACTTGACGATAATGAGCCTACTGATCCGGAGACATTTCGGGTTCATCCTGGCTGGCAACGGCTTCTCCAAAGCAAGCTGGTAACCTAACAGAATTATCTATTTAACTGGCGCTAAGCTCTTGTGCGCCATGCGCCTACCAGCTTT
>Ga0302194_10000914_pt1 | contig 18949 bp, 16 predicted proteins | sample II_Bog_N1_1_FD_200227 | JGI IMG/M metagenome (GOLD analysis project Ga0302194, IMG submission 200227) | Peat permafrost microbial communities from Stordalen Mire near Abisko, Sweden - II_Bog_N1_1 | ecosystem: Environmental > Terrestrial > Soil > Wetlands > Peat | place: Sweden: Abisko...
TAGCTCCCAGACTTCCAGAGCATTTAAAAGCCACAATAAAGTTCCACATTTTCGCCTCTGGAGAGAATGGATTTTCTTTTGTCCAGTTTAGTATCTCTGGAGCATAATTTTGAACAATATTATCAATACCATCGTCGGCAACAGCCAATAAAGCACTTACAGATGTTAGCCAAAATACAGGTGTGCTTATGGATGCCGAGCCCGCGGCAACGTTGAACAACTTTTTCCCAGTCGAAAAATGATTTGCGGCACTGGCAGCATTTACTGCAACATCATTGGCTATTGTAGCAATAGCCACTGTGCTGTCCACCGATACACTTGCAGTGTCAACTATTTCATTAATTGCCTTGGTATAAATGTTTGCAGCTTTTTTGGTGTATTCCACTTTGTCATCAATGACACCCATGTTGTTTATCAAAGCAGATCCGATAGATAATGTGTCTGTCAGCAATTTAGAAGAAGAGTAGGCTGAATTAAGGTTAGCGATTACTCTATTAGCTGCTGCGCCGCTTGTATATAAAGAGGACAAAAACGAAGATTGATAACAATGTTCATAACCCGGTCCAACAGCATTATCGCCAAAACAACTAGCTAGGTTTTGCTCATATTTTCCTTTGAAAACATTTTCATCTTTTTCCCAAGCACTTTGGGTCTCCTCATACATGTTCATGATATTGCCTAGGGTATGTCGATGTTGTTTTGACAAGCCAATTTTTATACCGATTTTTATCGCAATATTGATATCTTGCAACAGTGCTTGGTCATGTTTATTGAGAGATGATTTTCCCCATATCTCCAAGTACTTTTGTTCTTTTTGTAATTTTTCCAACAATATTGTTTGTTCCTTTAATTCTTCCTCAGACAGTGCTGCTGAGAATTTGCTAACTGCGAGCTTGAAAAAATTTTTTGGTTGATTAGTGTTTATAATATCCTCCTGCACTTCCATATCAGTTTTAGCAAGCGCTAATTTTTGTAGCAAATCTTCCAAATCGACATTCATTTGCTCCACGGAAATTTCAGTGCGACTGGAATACTTTTCCAAGTAATTTGCCACTAGGGTTTGCATTTCTAAAGTTATTCGCTTTGTATTTTCTCTCAAGTCTTGCAACTGTTTACCCCGGTCGAGTAAAGATTGGTAATTTTCGTTCAGCACCCTAGTTTGCCAACTGGTTATTGATTTGATAGATTTTTCCAAAATTTCCTCCTCTCTCTTGGTAAGATCAGCATTGTGCAACATTCCCCTAATTTTGAAAAGTAGTTCCGATGGATCGGTGGGCTGTGCTTCTTCTGGGAAATTCTTTTTCAATTCAGCGAACAGTTCTTCCCGTTGTTCCTCAGAGCAACGAATGTCATAAACGGATTCAAGTATGGTATCTAAATTTCTATTCTCTAAACCGCCCACTCTCCCATTGTTCAATTTTTTCCTTTCTTCAATTAAATTCTGAACCAAAGTTGCCATGTTTGCATCCACATCTTTCAAATCTCCTTGCAGTTTGGTTTTCTGTAACCATATCGCTAGATCTAGGGAAAATTCTTTTTCGTCAATAATCAACTGTGACCCCAGTTTTAAAATATCCAGATCTATGGTTTGACCAACTGCAACATTCTCTGTCACCGCTATAGCAATTTTAGACAGTGCGGCTTTGAGCTCTTCCGAAATTTCATTATTTTGAAATTGTTGTTGCAAATTATTTTCAAATTCTTGTTTGCTGAATTGATGATTTGTGAATACTTGCCCAAATAGTTTGGAAATGTTGTCCCCAGTTGGCGTGATCGGATCGAACTGTAAAATACCCAAAAACCTTCCTATTTTTTCTACAGTTTCCTCCACATAATTTGAAGAATTTATTAAATCAGAGGGAGAAAAGACAGTGCTTGTTTTCAGGACCAAGTTTGAAGTCGATTTCATGAACAGCGAAGTAACGATCGCCGATCTCGTTGATTCCCATCGAATTTCTCGTCCCGTTACCAACTCTAGACCTTTTCTGATGTGCTTTATTCCAAAAGTATCACCAATTGCTATGTTTTTATCGCCAAGCAAATCCGAGACCGCTGTTTCAATGCGTTTGTCTAAATTTAATTTGTTATGAATAATGTTGGTGATAAGTGGTTGCACGATGTGTGCGGTGAATATGCCGTCAACTAATCTTTTCAACAGTGACCTTTTAGTTGTGGTTTGCATCATTCCCATTGCGAAAAATGCCCAACCATCAAATCCCAGTGTTTCCAACATTGTTGGCAGCGATAAAGAAGAAATTGTAATGAACAGATTCCACTTGTTTTCATTTATATACTTGGCCCCTCTACTCAACATGTTTTTTAGGGAACTTTGCGAATTCCTATCTACCCACTGTTGCCAAGTGCCCCCATTTCTAATAAAAGCAACTTGTCTGTCTATTTCCATGTCTCTCAACAATTTTTGTTTCACAGCATCCAAAGCCAAGTCTTCAGCTAGCTGTGCTGGTGATTTGTACAATAAGAATACATCGGCAATAGCTTGAAAGCCCATACTCAGCAACGGTGCTGCAACAAAAGAAACAAATCCACCCAAAATCGTCGATCCCAGCATGGTTGGTCCAAACACAAACCCGATCAGTATTTCAGACCCCAACGATATAGTTTCCCCCACTCCGATCCGTTTGACGGCGCTCCAAATACCGTCCGTTTTAGCTATGTCTTTTACTTTTATCAACATTCCGACTATTCGCACTGTCATACCAATCGGGTTACCGAAAGTGCTGGCCAAAGCATAATCAAGTATTCCACCCGTACCCAACATTGACTTTGGTATGAGTTTAGTGATCATTTCTGCGGTCAACGTGAGAGTGCCAAACACACCTACGGCGGTTAAACCTGTCTTCAAAACAGTGGAATTTCCAACCTGCAAACTAAGCTTGGCGGTGGCCAGTAGAGCGGTTTCTTTGAGATTGCTTTGTTGTTTTTGGAACTTTTTGTAAAAGTAATCTAGGTTGGTGGTTGCCACAATGTTTTCGAGCTGGTCGATTGGTGTCTCCATGATCATTTTGGCGTTGCCGTGAATGGCTGCTGCTCTGTATAGAAATGCTTCATTGTTGATTCTATCTTGTTGACTGGTTTTCAATTTTTTTGTTCTTGTTCTGAGACAGCCTATCACTTCGGCCATTCTTTTGGAAACCCCTCCCGGTGCAAATTTGTCTCTGCGTGACCACTCTTTGATGTTGGTATTTTTGGTGGTATATTTTTTTAGGATCATTTTGGAAATTTCGATCCTTTTTCTGGTTCCCTCAAAATCTGGTAATGTTCTCGACTGTTTTTTGCGAAAAGTTGACGCATTTTCCAAACTATATTGGTCGCTCATTGAGTTGTGGTTTCTTTATTTTCTCTATGTAAAGAATAAATGACCGAGCAAAGTGAACTTTTGCAGTTCTATAGGTCCAACCTAGACGACGCAATGCACTTTTACGATAACGCTGTACAATTTGAAAAAATTGGAGAAGTTTATGGACAATTGAACAATTACTCGTTATCGGCATCCATGGTGCATTCTTTGCTACAGTCTGCACCACTTTTGACAGAAAAGTACAAGCAAGAAAAAATGATGCAAGAAAAGATTGGACACATAGAGGCCACCCTCAAAATTATATTGGATAAAATACTATGTAAGGTCAGTAAGTCTCAACAACTTTACCGCTCTTCCAAGGGAAGTGGATTTGGAGGTTCCGGTGGTGGAGATGACGATGAAGAAACCTGCTCCATCGAGCCTGTCGATTTTAGACCAGGATCGTCGGCTTGTACAATTTGGTTTGATTCGATTATTGGTATGGACGATGCCAAAAGTAATGTTGAAAGAAGCGTCATTAGGCCCATATTGTACCCTGGTCTGTATCCAAACTTGAGTAAGGGAATACTCTTTTACGGACCGCCAGGTACTGGAAAAACTCTTCTCGCTAAAGCTTGCGTAAATGAACTAAAAGCCAGAAGTTCCGAACTGGATGTAGTTTTTTATGCTCCCACTGGCGCGGAATTGAAAGGAAAGTATTTCGGTGAGTCTGAAAAAAAGATAAAATCTCTCTTTGATTGTGCCTCTGAGCGTGCAACGTCTCTCACCACCAAAGAAAAAAGCGTCATTGCCATGATATTTTTGGATGAAGTCGATTCTGTCGCTCCCGATCGCACAGAAAACGAAATGGCAGGGACCACCGTGAACGCTCTACTGCAAGCCATAGATGGTATCAATTCACAAGCCAACGTCACGGTAATTGCTGCAACAAACTATCCCTGGAAGTTGGATGGTGCGTTTTTGCGGAGGTTTGGCAAGTTGATACACATTAGACTTCCCGATGCCACCACAGCAAGTGAAATTATACAATATCAAATTTCAGCTTTTATAAAAAAAACTTGCGGCACTGGAAATAACATTACAGTACGTAACGAGTGGTACAAGTCGAAAGACAGTGAATTTGAGGGTTATTTTGACACCGTATCGAATGTTGTAGATAGAGTATGCAAAAAACCAGATGTTTCTCACAGTGATTGGTTGTCTAATACTTATAAAAAATTTATAAATGTTGGTATTACTCAAGCTGAAGTCATGCAACTAGCTGAACAAATTGCAAACCAATCGTATTCAAATTCAGATATTTTGAATATATGGAAAGATGTTGTTAATAAGGCCGGCGACAAGGCTTACGACAACGGCATGTTCGTTCCAGTAACACAGTTTCCGCGTAAATTTTTTGTCCCAGTCAGCGGGATTTCAAAACAACAATTTGAATATTACAAATCAAAAAATGAAATTGTTTGGCTAAAAAATCCTAGCATTTATTCAGTGACCGTAAATCAAAGCGACGTTTATTTACATCGATATTTTTCTGGATCTGTGCTTGATCCATCTGTAGTTGACTTTTTCAAAAATGTGTTCATAAACGACAAAAAGAAAATGATGTTGTTAGAATATGAATTTATAGTGGAACAGAAAGATGGCGCTGATAATTTGGAAGATATAAAAGACTTGGTCAAGGATGAAGATTTCATTATTTCTTTAGAAAGTTTGGCTGAAGAAAGTTACGCTACTTTGTCCAACAAAGTGAACATTGGGGGAATAGAAGGCCGTACAATCAAGGGTGCTTATCGAAGAGAAAAAATATATTTTGAAATTTCGTTGGAGGCACAGAATGGTCTTATTTTTTCTAGCAAAACAGAAATTAACAAATCAGAAAATATTACAAAATTGCTGGACACTGCAACGGCAATTTATTTCAAGTGGGAAGGAGATGAAGGTAAATTTGCAAAATATTCACTAGGACGCAATAACGCTAAAAAAATCTTCGATGCTCTGCAACAAGGAAAGGAAGAGACAAATTTACCCTTGTTTGCACGAGATACAACAATTTCTAAAATACTAAAGTTTGACTTAGGATCAAAAAAAGATGAACCACTTGTTGAAAATGCAAACCTTTATAATTATGTTAGAAATTCAACATTTCTTGAAAAAACAGTGAAGAACATAAATGATGTGTCACAGTACTTTAACACTGACTCTGAGGACATATTTAATTTGATAATAAATAATGAATTTGCAGGGACAACAATTCAAGGTGAACAATTGATCCTTGATAAAAATAATAGTACAAACCAAATACTAAAACAAATGGGAACTAAAGCATTCACAGAAGATATTATTGCCAAGATAATTTCCGCAAGAAAAGATCTTTTGAGGTTCACCAAAGAATTTGAAAAAGTGGTTAGAGAAAGAGCTGTTAGTTTTGATTTCACGAACGATTTGTTTTTGAGCACGCTCCAAACCATAAAACCAACTGCAAAGAAAACTGATGTTGAATTACTCAAAAAATATGAAGATAATCCATCTACTTTCAAACTAGAAGAAGCACAAAAAGAAATAGCTACAGAATAAAAACTATTTATTTATAAAAATATGAATGCTCTTTCCAATTTTCCAAGTAAAAAGGTAGAACAACCAGATCGTCAATTTTCAGACCATGAAAGAAAAAAATTGCTATCCATGGATGACATGCTCATGCCACGGTTGGTGCAGTCCGGCAAGTCGCTTAGTTTTTCTTTTGCTCGGAAAAAAAAGTCTACAGATGTTGGAATTCTGAAAAGTATGGAAACCTTTTTGCCTGCAAAAGATTTGAATGATCTAAAAATTTTGGAGGAAATTGACATTAGTCATGCAAGCTGCAACACAAAGTCTACATTCAACGAATATATTTGTGGGTATTTGGATATATTGGAAAAAATATCTGAAAAACAAAATATTGATAGTGATGTCAAAAACATTGTGAAAATTGCAACCATTTTGCAACAAAATCTTGACGCAGAAATTGAAATTTTAGAGAAAAAAAAGAAAAAAAGATTGAGTTTATAATAAATACTATTGCCCTAAAAATAATGTCCACCATTCGCGGTATTGATTTTGACTATATCAAAACTTTTGATACACAATTTGCAAACATCGATCCCACATCTCCCAAAAGGTTGTTTTCGGAACCCCCAATAAATCTAAATTATGAGTACCTGATCGAGGATACACCCTACGAAAACCAAAAACAAAAGCAGCAAAAATTGGATAAAGTATTAAATTCTGCGAAAAAAATGGAGGAGGATTTGGATGATTTAAATATGGATCTCGTACATGCCCTTTTTGTAACTTTGGATGATTTATCTGATATTGATGCAGGTTATCGGAATGTTATTGAAGACATGACAAAAAACTTTGAAATCATGTATGAAAAATTAATAAAAAGAGACAAGCTGGCAGCAATAAAATAATATTTCTAAATCAATTTTGGCAACATGAAAAATTTAGTGACTAACTACATTACTTTTAGAAATAATGTATCAACAATTTATTTTTTAAAAATCCTAATTTCTATTTTGTATTTTTTGGAATTCTTTTTTTCAACATTATTTTTTCCAGTTTTCAGAGTAATGCAATTCAAATTAAATTTATTTTTTTTAAAATTTTTAAAAACATTAATTTTTTATCCATTTAGTTAAAAATAACAAAATAATTTAATTTCAACCAAAAAATGACAAACAAACACTATGAATATCCAAGCTTTGAAAACTCTAAAAGCGCCATAGTCAACAAAATATTTAAAAATTTACCAAGTCCAACTGAAGAGTGGTTAATATTAGAAAAAGTACATGGTTCCAATCTTTCATTTCTTGGTAATGCACAAAGTATAAAAGTTTGCAGCAGAACTCAAATACTTGGCCCTCCCAGCGATATTGACAGTTCAGGTGGCTTTAAAAAATGGCAACCATACTTTGAAACTTGGGCTCCCAACATGCAAAAAGCAATCAGTCATGTAATCGAAAACAAGAACATATATTGTCGTGGAACCAATGAAGACATTAAACAAGTTGCACTGTATGGTGAATTATGTGGTGGTAAATATGATCATGCAGACGTACCTCCAATAAATAACCTCAAACCAGTGCAACCAGGCAATCTTCAATACCATCCAAACTATATTTTTGTTGGTTTTGACATTCAAGTGATATTTGAAAGTGGCAAGTGCAAGTGGTTAGATTTTGACGATATGCAAACAGTAATGCAGATTCACAATATTCCAGCAATATCAATTGATTTTAGAGGAACTTTTGCAGAATGTATTGCAAATGTAGCTCAATACAAGATCGCCAATACTAACATTCCTAAACTTTTTAATTTGCCAGAGAGAGAAATTAATGTTAAAGAAGGAGTAGTTCTAAAACCTGTAAAAACAAGATTTATGAGCTCTGACGGGTTTTACGCAGAAGTAGGGTCTAGAGTAATGTTGAAAGACAAGAACGACAAGAAAAACTTTGGCACTGTGGAAAGTAAACAAATTAAAAACTTGGTATCGTTGGAAAAACTTGTACCAGCTGAAGTAATGCAGTTGGTGGAAAAAATTGAACCACTTATTGATGTCGATCGTTTTCAAAGTGTCATGAGTAAGATGGGTGTGGTTCCAAAAAATCGTCAAGGTAAGGTTATGTCTGATATGGTGACAGATGCTATGGATGAGTTGAATCGTGATGGTGAAGAATCTTATCAAACCTACAAGGCTATGAGTAGTGAAAATCAAAAAATAGTTAGACAAGAACTCATTGCACTGGCTAGGGAAATAGTTTTGATGAATTGGCAAGATTAATGTTGGAAAAAAAAATAAATTTACCTCCAAATTATTTTTACTGGCAAGTAGTTTCCAACTTTTCCAACCAACTACATTACTTTTACTGACAACTCTCTAGTTCATACATTATTTTTAAAAAACCATTTTTGTACACCGATTTTATTAATTACATTATTTTTTTTTTTTTCCCTTTTTCCAAAAACTACCACTCAATATATTTTATTAGGAAAAAGTTAAAGACAAGAACTGTGCTGACTGGAGCCAATATGATATTGACAGTATCGGATAAACAGAAAAATAATGCGACCAAGAGATCTACCTACTTTGAAAACATTGTTGATCGACTTGAGCGTGAATATGACATTAGTGGCTTTAGCATTCTTTTGGTAGCAGCATCATTGATGGGAATCATATGTGCAGAGTTTATAGCTCATTCAACTCCACTCCTTGTTTGCATGACCTGGGCAATACTATTTGTAACTTCAAGTCTTTATTGTATTTTTACTGGCTCTAAGAAGTTGCAATATATAATAGCAGGAATTGTATTTTTGAGAATATTCATCATGTCAATCATGTACTCTATTGCTTCACTAGCTTGTTGATAATTTTTCAAAAAATAAAAATTACCGGTAAAAAATTTATTGGTAAAAATATTTTAGTCATGTAAATGGTTTCAAAAATAAAAAACCTTGTGCATTACCAAAATCTGTAATAATGGTTTTCAAAATAATTTTGCTTTGTGCATTACTTTCTAAATTTATTTATTGTTGACAAGTTTTCTAAATAAAAAAATAAAAATATCTATTATATTTTAGTCATGTAAATGGTTTCAAAAAATAAAACTTTGTGCATTACCAAAATAAAATCTGTAAATGGTTTTCAAAAAATAAAAAACTTTGTGCATGACAAAATATTAAAAAAATTAAAATTGCTGGAGAAAGAAAAATTTTATTATAAAAATTAATGTCAGAAAATATTAGTAACAAAATAAAAATTACTGTGGAAAAATTTATTATAAAAATTAATTCTAGTAAAAACATTATTTTAGTCATGTGAATGGTTTCAAAAATAAAAAACTTTGTGCATTACCAAAATCTGTAATAATGGTTTTCAGAAAAACTTTTTTGTCATGTAAATGGTTTTCAAAAATAAAAAAGTTTTCAAAATAATTTTGCTTTGTGCATTACTTTCTAAATTTTAATTTGTGCATTACTTTCTAAATTTTTTTATTGTTGACAAGTTTTTCAAATAAAAAATAAAAATATCTAGTCATGTGAATGGTTTCAAAAATAAAAAACTTTGTGCATTACCAAAATCTGTAATAATGGTTTTCAAAAAAACTTTCTTGTCATGTAAATGGTTTCAAAAAATAAAAAACTTTGCATGACAAAATATTAAATTTTTATTATAATAGCATCTATCAAGATAATGCTAGTAAGTTGCCAAGATCATGTTGAAAATTAGAGTATAAGAACGTGACAAAATAAAACTTTTTTATGCAATTGGAGTAATCAAAGTTCTGACGACCTTGTTGGCGGGCATGATTGGAATGTTTTGTTCATTATAAACTTGATCACCAGTCAAGATCATGGGCTCTAAATTTTGAAGTTTGGCGGCTGGCATATACGGGACAGAGATGTCAAAACTGGCATCCACCAAACTCTCAGTATGTCCGTAAGATCTATCCAAAAATGGTTCCGATTTCATCACTCGGTACAGGTTGTCGGTTTCCGCTTCATCAAAAGTGTCCTCTGGATCGACATCTGTGTTTTTGGTTATCTTGTTATTATTAAATCTCATTAATCTTCTGATCGTAGCGTACACCACGGCATTACGTATTTGCTCGCGCTTGTAATAAATGAGGGCAACCAAAAAAACGACCACCATGGCGATGATGAGAATAGCAATGGTAGAATACCGCCCATGCGCTGGACGTTGTGAAAATGGTAACTTTATGGGTGTGAATGTTGCAGACATGGTTTTAACATGTGTAAACAAATTGCTCTATGGATAATGTAAAAGTATTGGTATTTTATTTTTCTTGCTGTTTGGCTGCACTTTGCAAAACCTGGAGTAGCTTTTCGGTCATCTTGTTAATGTTATTAATCTCACCAGTCTTCATCGCATTCTCAATCATGTCCTTGACGCCAGGATATTTGTCTTCGGTGATGCCTTGCTTGGTCAAGAAACTGCCAAAGCCATTTTGTCTGATCTCCCTCGCCATCTTTTCCTTCTCGGACTGCTTTGGTCCACGTTCATCGGGTTGAACACGTCTTCTGGCAGCACACTTGGCTAAGCGAAGTTGATGAATGTGGTCTTTTTTCTCTTCCAGAGTCATCTCTTTCATGGTTGGAGCTTTGGCATCTTTAAGTCGCGCAACTACATCTGTCTCTGTTTTCAACTCCCGCTCTTGTTTTTTTAACAGCTTTTTGCGTTGTTTTTTCAATTTGAATAGTTCTTGTTTGGACAGCATTGACTTTGGTTCCGGAGCCGGTGTTGGGTCTTCTAAACAACGTAATGTTTTCTTACCAACAATTTCGTTTTCATTGACATCTTCGATTGTGACAATGTCTTCCTCCACCAGTAGTGTTTTTGGTTCTTGGTTTTCCATAATTTTAATGTTGGTAAATTATTTATTGGGGTCGTTTGTGACGAATAATATTCAGCCCCGCGTTCCAAATTTTAATGTTTAAAATATTTGAACCCCTTTGTCAACTTGGTAATTTTTCAGAAACACACAAATGAAATTAACACTCTCTGGCATGCAAAATGCTTCCAAATCATCGTCACTTTGTTGGCACACAAATCCAGAAAGTATACTAAAGATATCATTGGTTCCACACAACCTTGGCTTACCGTGGACATCGTTTATTTTACTTGAAACAATGAACAGTTCTAGTGAATGGAGGCAAGCTCAAACAAATAAACCAATATTTGAACTCGTGAAATATGATCAGCACCACACAGAAATTAAATATGACAAGGGTACAAACTTGACTCACATGATCAGTACCGGGAGTAACGAGAATGTAGAATTTTATTTTAAAGTCTTTGTCACGTCACACAGATTTACGATATGTAGATTTAAATTATATATTCAGATAGGCGAAGAAATTAGAACCCAATCATATGCTTTTGGCGTTTGTCAAAGCGATCGTCTTGAGAAAAGCATTGCAAAGTGTTGTTATCATTTTTCAAACTTGTTTCCTGAATATAATATTAATGCCCTCTCAAAGTCTCAAGTTCAGTCCTTGTTAAATAGTTTGGATCAGTGTAGGCGTTATGAGTCCATGCTTGATGTCGTCAAAAAATCACAATATTGCAAAAAGGATTTGCCAAATGAGTTTTTTGGCGAGTTTTTTGATACCATTACAGATCCTAGTCAATGTAACCAAGTAGGTATTCCTCTATTAAGTTTAGAAAATTTGAAAATAGCTAATGAATACAATGAGAACTGGAAGATGTTCGAAAGAGCAGTGCAAGATTTGGACACGAAAATGCAAGAATAAATTTCAAAATAGGTCTTTTACAAATTTTTTCTGGTCATGTTTTTGGTTTTGGATTTTAGAAATATATATTTCAACATTACTTTAGGAATTTTTTAAAATTATTTACAGTTCAAAGTAATGTAATTTGAAAATACTTTATTGGCAAGTTTCCAAAATTTTTAACCATTTACATTACTTTTCTGGAATTAATTTTTCTTGTTTTCAAAGTAATGGATAATGTATCCCACGCGCTATTCATAAAACGCTATTCTATGCTCAAAATTTTTATATAAAAGTAAAAACGATTTCACAATGAGTGTATTAGAATATTTTCAGGGACCAATAATTCAAAACTATCAAGCCAGATTTAGAGCTGATAAAAACCAATACTGGTTATCACTCATAAAGCATAGAAGTGGATTGGCTGACCTGAGTGTTTCAGCGCCATGCGAACTATGGATTCAAGGTATAAAAATTTGCGATCTCTTATGCAATACTGTTTACTTTCAAAGTCCCTGGCCTTCACGATATTCTTCTCTAGCCTCGGTAGAGCTTTATTCGGATAATCCATTTGCTGCACATTATACGCAAAAAGATCTTACTTGCGCTGAAAATAATCAATACATTAATCAGTGCACTTATGGACCACTTGGGGGTTGCTGGAAATATGATTTGGATAACATTAGAATACTAGGTAGTGAAAATATGATAAATACTGAACAAAATGTTATTGCACACATGACCAATAAATTATATGGAGAAAATTAAAATATTTGAAAGTCCCTACTTTTCCAGTTTCTTAAACCTACTTGGATTTCTTTCATCAATACAACATCCACGTAATGTTATTTGAAAACTTTTTTAACAATCTACATTACTTTTCTGGAATTAATTTTTCTTATTTTCAAAGTAATGTTATTTGGAAAAATTTTCAACCACTCACATGACCTCACTATAATTTGGGAAAAGTTTTTATTTGAAGCCATTCTGCATTACTTTTTTCCAGAATAAAAAATTTCCAACATGACCAGAAAAATATGTAAAAGAATTTTTTTATTTAAAAACTTGTCTCTGTTCCAATAATTGTTTTGCTGTCTGAAAACCTGTAACCACTGTGTCCTTGCGCAACATGTTAGCTAACAAATAGAGTGTTACTTCATCCTCACAATCATAATCCATGGTGATCTTCTTCACACAGGCACAAAATTTTTGATCATGTCCGAAAGCGTGAGACTTGCTAAGACATTCCTCTGAGCAGAATGTAAATCGAGCACAACCCGAACAGTGTTTTGTATTGGAAATAACTCTCATGCGACAATGAAAACATCTTGAAAAATTTGAAAGATGTATGAGGGTTTGCATAGCCAAAGAGTTTGGATTGAGTTTGGTTGCATCCCAATATTTGGTAAATATCGACAATTCTATTCTCAGGGGTTCCGGAAATGGATAGTGTTGTGACTTTATGAAAGATCCCGTTGCAAGTGGTGGCAGAAAAAATGCATTACCGACAATGTAAGGTACTTTTTTGATGGGGTCAACCAATAAATTGTCTGGTACCCCCATAAATCGCAGCCATGCGGTAAGCGTATAATTGGGTACAAAGTCTTTGGCAAAAGTAAATATTCTGCATCCGCGAAATAGCCAGTTACAGTTTCCCAAATCCAAATCATCTCCACTTGTGGAAAGTAATTTTTCATAAATCATGGTGTCTGTTTGTCCAGAAATTTGTTTACCTAGGTCATGCAGCGCGTGCAAAGATATTAACCCAGTGTCAAATTTATGTTCATTGATAGTGCCTTCAATGGTGATGGAATAAAGTGTTGTTGGTCTAGCTTGTTGGTATGTCATTTTGTTTTTAGTAGAATGGTAAAATCGATTTACAACATTAAAATTTATTTGCAACATTTGTTTTTTTTGTCAACAGCTCAATGCGGGGTGGTAATTCGGGGTCGATATATTTGGGCTTGTAAAATCTGTGAACGTGGGGCTTTTGGACTGGTTGTCTAGCATCTACCACCATTCTGGCAATTAGTGTACGCTTATGTTGCTCATCAACATCTTCAATATCCGGAATTTCCGTAAAATGCTGGTCGCTAGTTCTACCCAATATAGTGGCACCACTTTCTGCTCTATCCAGAGGTGTGCTTGTTAGCAATGAACGATAATCTTGAGTTGATTTTTTCTTGTTACTCTCATTCGTCATTTGAAGACTAGACACAGATAGTAGTTGTCTTGAGAAATTATTTTGGCCCAATTCTTGATTGATGCTAAAAGAGTCATCAAAACTGTTTTTTTCCAACCATGACATTGAAGATGTTGCAGTGTTGATGGATAATGTTTTTTGGCGCTCCGGCAAAAATTCAAACTTGATCAAACCATTTTCTTGGTCTCCGCTTTGCACACCACCTGCGGTTGCTAACTGACTAGTCTCTTTGACAAACTTGAATACTCTGTTCACCCCTACAGGCCTTTCTACGGTAATGGATTGTCCAGCATTTATTCTCCATCTACCCACTTTGTTGCCATCAATGCTAACAATGACATCACAATTCGTGGGTCTACTATTTCTCATGCAAATGCAATACTCTGCCAAGTCGGGCATCAAAAAGTAGGTATAACCACTCTGTTGTTCCACTGGTGAGAAATCAATACCGTTCAAGGATTTATATTGGATAGCTACAAAGTAGCCATTATTGTTCATATTTGTTACTTACAGCAATTAAAAAAAGACTGAATGATTAGACATGTTATCGTTTTATCAGCAATTTGCATTTTATTAGTACGTGATTGGATCGTTTTGAAGCTGTTCCGTGGCTGAAGTTTTCAATTTGTTATATGGCTTTTTTGGATCGTCAATTGGTGTGTACAGTGTTCTTTGAAAATAATTACCATTTGGAATCCAGCGTGGTATATCGTCAGTACTTGGGGTCCAGCTTGGGTTAGTCATATCTGGATCGACATAAGGAGGTGTAACTGGATTTTCTGTTTTTGTTGCTTCAGCGCTTGTGGGGGTTAAGGGTATTTGTTCTTTGGGTAAAACAAAATTAATTTTGTTCTTCATGTATAGACCGAATGTTTTTAAATACAATGCCGAAATCAAGCCAAGGTTTGGATTATTTTGCAACCATTCGCCATTTGAGACCCACAATAGCGTGCATTCCTTCAATAGCCTTGAACCTTTCTCAGACTCCAAAAAACCAAGTATTTCATCATGGAGACCACCACAACTGTCAACCCTAGCATCAACAAGCGCTGCAAAGATGCCAATAATATTTTTAAAATTAGCTGCACACTCTTCTGCTTTTTTTTCAAGCTCAGCATTCCTAGCGGAGCGTTTGTCAGCCAAATCTTGAAAGTAAGAACCCAACAATGTGCCCATTACTGCTGCCATAATACCAATAAAAATTCCCAAAATTATCATCATTCCTCTGTCTTGGTATTTATTTTACTGTGTGATTTTTTAATGTTCTGGTGGTTTGAAAAGAAAATAATGTTCCAGAAAAATCGTTTCAACAAAATTAAAAATACAGTAATGACTCCAGTGTCCTTTGCCAACCAACTTGTTGTGTCCCTTGACCGCACCCACATTACAACATTTGAACAGTGGGACACCCTAATCAAACCCAGATTGGCTGAAATTTTGCGTAATGCACAAGTAGAAATTTTTTCACCATTCAACCAAAGGGCAAACGCTGGAATGCATTTAAATATGATATCAGCCGCAATTTGGGCGAGAATTAACCCTAATAAAAGGATGCAAGCGGAGGAAAATAAGTGCGTTGTTGCAGATCCGGGAAATAATATGTTGTGTTCACAAAACAGCGACATGAGCGCAAACAATCCCCCAGAAAGTCTCAAGAGCGCGACAAATGATTCTGATCATCATGTTTTTATTAGTCCCAGAACAAAAGCAGAGGATTTGGAAAAACGATTGGTGACCAGGACAAGAGAATGTGAACAATTGCTGTTTGCGCTTAGCAATGCTGAACATACTTGCAAAGAGCACACCACACGCTTGCAACAAGTAACGTCGGAAAAGAACATTTTAAAACGAAAATTTGACAATGTGTACAAGTTGTATACAGAAATCGACGCCGAAAATGATCAATTGGAGACTTTGTGCACAGAGTTGGAGAGGAGGGCAAAAAGGTACAAGGTTACACGAGAAAAACAAAAAAAAGAAATTGGGGAACTTAATTTTGAAAACTTTAAGCTAAAATCTTCAGAGCACAAACTTGATATTATCAAGGAACTGCTCCAGCAGGACGATCTAGATGATGTCTCCCAAATACTAACATTGTCGACGGTGCGAGATATTTTGGATGCTCCAGAGAGTGCTGTAATGCCGGTCATATCCGAGGATAGTTTGGCCAGTGAAACTGATTCAGACATATCATCTTCAGACTCTGAGGATGATCTTCTTGACGATGAAGACGATGATGAGTTCTTTGGCAATGACGAAATAGGATCAATGTTTGGCATTGTCATTCCACGCGAAAATAACACCAACACTATCACAGAAAACCCACACCACATTGTGAACACTCAGTTTGTGGAGTCCCACTTGCGTGACATTATTGTCAAGAAAATGACTTGCATGGTTCAATGTGATAATCCCGTTACGCACTTTTGCCAAGCATGTAAAAATGTTATTTGTTCAGAGTGCTACGCTGAAGTAATGAAATCTAGAGATACTTCTTGTGATTATGGGTACGATAGGGAATCTGGTTTGCATTTGTACTGCACTGGCAAGACTCAACCTAAATGTCCCATTTGTTCAAGTAATCCATTTGTGGTGCAAACTATTTAATAAAAAATATAATTGTTCCTAACATGATCTCAGATTTAAAATTTTTTGAGTTGATTGGCAAACTGAAAAATACGGGCAGGTGCAGTCATGAGTCGTGAGAATGTAGCTGTTGGTTTGAAAAAGAGGTCTGGAACTTTCATCGCTACTATAATGCTTGTGATGGCGAATAATCAACTATTATTTATTCTAAACAACCAGAAGCACTGTTGCCGAATAATGCGATTTTGAATTGTTGGTGGAAAGTGGCTTTAGGTATATCATCAAAAGGTGTGGAAAAAGAGTGAAGCAAGCCGAAAACAATATGAACGTGCTGAGTGGAGTAGATTGTTTGTCGAATATAAGAATAGTCATGTTAGTTGTCAGTACGAAGATACTGATATTTATCATTAATATGATCGGTCTTCAAACTGCTTTAGCGTTGAAGGCTGAATTTGTGTGTCTTTTCGGTGACATCTACCTTTACTTGTATTGTTACTTAATTTATTCGTAATACTTACAGTGTTGGTTCCCAAACTCGAACTGTTCTGTCAGCTGAGCCAGTAGTACCTGATGGAGCAAAAGCTACGGACATAATTGCACCCTAATGTTAATAAAAAAAGATTTTTTCGTACTCATGACCAAAATATTTATATGCACGCATCATTGCTTTATAAGTAAACATACATGTGACACAAGGTATTTTGGAAAGGTGGTATGCCTCCTCCCGGACTACAATCTTTATGGTGCGACCCGTATTTTTAGGGATGTTCATTAAAGCATTCGTCACTTTTCGAAATAAATCGCTGAAAATAAAAGTTTTTTCTATTACTATATATATGAACAAATTCCACGTTGTTCTGGTGGCAAGGTAATAGAACTCCATGAGCGAATAAGAATTCTCTAGGTCACAAAATGTATAATTGGTAATATTTTGAAAGTCAATATATTCATTGTATTCTTTAATGCATGATCGAAAGGCATTTATATTCTTTGGGTTGACAATTTCGCAAGGTTCTAGAAAACTTAGAATTTCTATCTTAGCATCGAAGCTTAGCGATATCATTTATGCGATCTACTATTTGCAATGTAAACAACGATAATATAATGATTGCTGTAGGTGTTTGGTGAATTAGTAAAAATCAATCAACCTTCTATAAAAAAATCACTAAGACGTGGATGTTTATTAAAACCCGAAACATTATAATGTCAAAAAAATTGTGAAACATGATTTTAATAAGTTCTGGTTTCTCCATGACCAAGATAATGTCCAGATTTGAAGAATGTTCTCTGGGTTCCAAAAGCGGCTCATTGGTCAAAGCAAAACATCCGACATCTTTAAATATTTGGCACCTCTGGAAAATAGAAATTTATAGATTAATGCTGTTATACTGGAAATAAAACCAGATTTATAAATATATATTATCTTTTGAAGCAGCACAATATAGGATATATCTTGGCAAAGGTATCATAAATTTGTTGTCTACTCTTGGCTCCCGTCAAAACAATTTTACCGGAAGCGAAAATAAGCAATACCGTTTTTGGATCGACCATTCGGTAGACCACACCTGGAAAGGTTTCTGGTTCGTAGGTGCAGAATACTTGATATGTGTGAACTAGTGGTTCTAGGTGCAGAGTAAATCCAATGTCGCAACTACCAACAACATTCTGTATAGCAAACTTGTCAAATTTGGCATCTCCGAAACCAAGTTTGCGTATGATACAAACATATTTACGTGCTGCCAGTTTACTGTCATCTTCAGACTTTGTACCAGTGCAAACCATTTTTCCACTGGCAAAAATGAGAGCGGTCGATTTGGGTTCCCTAATTCTCATAATAACGGCTGCAAAGCGCTTGGGATTGTACTCTGCATTCCTCGCATGTAGGGCTATTTTCTTCAGGTCCAGTTTGCAGTTCATGTGAATCATGGTAACAACATTTTGCAACTTGGGAAGTACTGGTAATCCTTCTGGAATGCGACAGTGGTTATCTAGTGGGCGAATAGGCATGGGCGCGACTTCCGCGGTCGGTTCTATTTTTGTTTTTTCATACTTCATGTCCACTGTGACATCCGCAACCATGTTTATTATGGTGGAGGGAACAGAAATACCCAACCCTTCTTCCAGATTGCCATTTATTAATTTATTAATAAAATCTGGTGGCACAAAATCTTCTTCTTCAATCTTTATGTCCATCTACAAGTTGGTTGTTCTTGTTTCGAAAAAGAAATAATTAATTTCCAAATCCACTTGGCTAACTAGTTTTTGCGTTTAATTAATGTTAAAATAATCCGATTAACATGACATAGAGTTGACTGCAATAACATGATTTTGACTTGGTAGTGGAAAGGATATTCATAATCATCATTTCGAAAAAACAAAACATTTATTTCTTTCGATTTGAACAAAACAAATATTCGTCATGTTCGAGCTGCTTTTGACCAGCACAAAAATTGGGGTCACATCCGATTAAACATGGAACTATGTTTGCTCTTTTGGATTCCAACAAAATATAACACTGTAAGTTGGCAGTATGCAGTGTTGTATCCAAA
>Ga0302194_10000915_pt1 | contig 18943 bp, 20 predicted proteins | sample II_Bog_N1_1_FD_200227 | JGI IMG/M metagenome (GOLD analysis project Ga0302194, IMG submission 200227) | Peat permafrost microbial communities from Stordalen Mire near Abisko, Sweden - II_Bog_N1_1 | ecosystem: Environmental > Terrestrial > Soil > Wetlands > Peat | place: Sweden: Abisko...
TTTTGGTAATCTATTTCAGGGTAATGAAGATGAGCCCAATGCGGTTCTTTCATTTCCTTCCAATAACGGAAAGCTTTAAGGCGATACTCCAACATAAATTCAGGTTCGCCCTTTTTTGCTGAAATAAAGCGCACAGTATCTTCATTCAGCCCTGGAGGCAATATATCTGAATCTATATCGCTGGTAAAGCCATACTTATACTCACTCGAAGTGAGTTCCTCTAATATCTCGTTTGAACCGGCCATTTTAGTAATTACACGGCGAAGCTATCTCCGCAGCTGCAGGTACGGCTAGCATTTGGGTTATTAAAGCTGAATCCTTTGCCATTAAGTCCTCCGCTAAAGTCTAATTCTGTACCTACCAGGTAAAGAAAGCTTTTGCGATCAACCACTATTTTAACCCCTTTATCTTCAAATAATTTATCTTCAGGTTTCAGGGCAGTGTCAAAGGTCATTTTATAAGACAATCCGGAGCAGCCTCCGCTTTCTACACCTACGCGTACAAAGCTGTCTGTCGGGGAGTTAGCTTCCTTCATCAGGTCGTCTAACTTATGTTTTGCATTTTCCGATACTGTTATCATGGGTATGGTATATTCTATTACACCGCAAAGTTACACAAAATTGCGGAAATTGGGGATATTCGGAGAGGAGGGTATTTATTACGCTTGTTTTACCTTGTCAGTCCTGCTTTTTCTTTAAAGAAAGGTACTAAGCAGAAAAAAGCCAAAGCCGGGAAAAAATGCATAGGTATTACCAGCCCGGGAAATAATTCGGGGTTTTTAATATCCAAAGGCAGACTCATACTAATTGGACCTAAGATGCTTGCAAAGGAAAGCAATGCAATAACTATATTAAGCACACCTTTCAGGTTTTCCTTATTAAATCGCTCAAGTAACCAGTAGCTAATGGCCATTAACATACATCCGAAAATGGAAGCACCCGAAATGGAACCGGGATTAATAATTTCATTAAACTCGGTTCCAAGTGTATTTTGGTATATTTTAAAATAAATAATACCTGCAAGCGAGGCTAATATGCCTGAAATAATTCCATAAAAAAATGCTTTTTTCATGTTAAATTATTACTTGGTTACAGGTACGGAGATATCAATCTTCAATACTGATGAGGCATGTCCACCGGGAGTTCCAATATTATAGTCGCTGCGGTTTACATTAAAACTGCCGGTAAAGGTATTATTGGTAAAAGTGAATGGTATAGCGATCTGCTTTTGAACCCCTTTCATATCCAATGTTCCGTCGGCTTCATACCCGTTTGTGGTTTTTGCGATTTTGCTCGAGGTGAATTTTATGGCAGGATATTTTTCCGCATCAAACCAATCAGCGTTTTTGGCTTTTGTATTTTTCATGCCATTACCCATATTGATGGAGCTTACATCAATGGTAACAGCAAACTTAGAGTTAGAAAGGTCGTCTGCATCAAAGGAAATATCACCTTTCATAGAAGTAAATACTCCGGAAGGATCGTCGCTGGTAAATTTAACAGAGTAGCCATCCGCTATTTTCCAGTTCATAGAATTTATAGTGGTAAATGCTGAAAGCAACATAGTTGCTATAATTGCAATTGGAAAGATTATCTTTTTCATGATTTAAAATTTTACTCAAAGGTGGTATTATTATTTTAACAGGACTTTACTATAGTTTGAAAAATTGGGTTTATTAACATTTATTAACGGAAAGTAAGTGATAGTAAAGGTAATTCGACCGAATCCTGCTCCGCGTTAAACGTGAAGTAGTATATTTGTATCTCAATCCATTAAGCATGAAAAGACTGGTCTTATTCTTATTTGCATTATTTATTTGCCTTACAGGGTATTCTCAAAAGGGAGAAAAAGTGAATTTAAAAAAACTTAAAAATGACACTATTATTTGGCAAAAGGACTCCTTGCTTACACGGGAAGATTTTAAAGGCAGGGTAACTAAGCAATGGGCCGGATGCTGTGCTACCTTTCTTTTGGTGGAGCCGATAGAGAATAATGGCAATATCTTATTTTCAGTACAGGCTGTATTTGTAAAATCCAAATCGAATATTATACAGACCTCCGATTATGTGTTAAAGCATGAGCAATTGCATTTTGATATTTGCGAATTATACGCCCGGAAATTACGGAAAATGCTGAAGGAAACTGATTTTACCAAAGTGAAAAATATTCAACAAAAAATTCAAACGATGTACGATAAGGTAAATGCTGAATATGGAAAGTACCAGCAAAAATATGATAATGACACCAATCATGGCGAAAATCCTGCCAAACAAAAGGTATGGAGCGATGATGTTGCAAGCCAAATGAATGAACTGGAGCCCTACAGTTCATCGGAGGTAAATATTGTGCATAATTAGAGCAATTGCGCCTATCCCGATAAAAAGCGTATCTTTGCACTCAGAAGAATCAATTTTTATACATGGGTAGCATAGTATATCTTATTGGTTCCCCATTATATGTCTAGATTGATTTATTAATTCCAACAAACATCGTGAGCAACACATTTAAAGAACTCGGGATAAGCAAACCCGTATTAGACGCTATTACAGAACTTGGCTTTGAAATCCCTACTCCTATCCAGGAGAAAGTAATACCAACCTTATTAAGCGACTCCTGCGATATAGTCGCCCTTGCCCAAACAGGCACAGGAAAAACAGCAGCCTTCGGATTACCCCTGGTATCGCTTATTGATTTTGCAGAACGTAAACCAGTAGCGCTTGTCTTGGCTCCTACCCGGGAATTATGCATGCAGATTACATCTGATTTGAAGAAATTTTCGAAAAACATGCAAGGCTCCAACATAGTAGCCGTATATGGAGGCGCAAGCATCCGCGGACAAGTGGACGACCTTAGAAGAGGCGCACAGATAGTAGTTGCTACTCCGGGCCGTATGGTCGACATTATTCAACGGGGTGCAGTAGACCTGAAGAACATACGTTATGTTGTATTGGATGAAGCCGATGAAATGCTGAACATGGGTTTTAAAGAAGACCTTGACTTTATACTTTCTTCCGCATCCGATACTAAAAACACCTGGCTTTTTTCCGCTACCATGCCGAATGAGGTGTTGGCCATATCGCGTAATTACATGAAGAATCCTATTGAAATTACAGCAGGCGCCAAGAACATGGTGAATGAAAATATTGAGCATAGTTACTATGTAACACAGGAACGCGAACGATATAATGTATTAAAACGTATAGCCGATTTTTACCCCGATATTTTTGCACTTGTATTCTGCCGCACCAAAATTGAAACACAAAAAGTAGCAGACAAACTTATAAAGGATGGATATAATGCAGATGCCTTGCACGGGGACCTGTCTCAGGCACAGCGAGACCATGTAATGAAACGGTTTAGAGCGCGCACCCTGCAATTGCTTGTTGCCACCGATGTGGCAGCCCGCGGTATTGATGTGAACGATATTACACATGTTATTCACTTTAACCTGCCTGATGAAATAGAAAACTATACCCACCGCAGCGGACGTACTGCCCGTGCCGGAAAAACAGGTATGTCAATTGCCATTATCAATACCAGGGATCAATATAAAATCAAGACGTTAGAAAAACTTACAAAGACCACGTTTACACGAAATGAAATCCCTACGGGCTTCCAGATTTGTGAAAAACAATTGTTCCACTTAGTTCAAGGCCTCGATCATGCTAAAGTGAACGAAGAAGAGATAAAGGAATATCTCCCGAACATTATGGAGCAACTGAATCATCTCAGTAAAGAAGAAATCATCAAGCGTTTCGTTTCTATAGAATTTAACCGCTTTCTGGACTATTACCGCAATGCTCCGGATCTCAATTCAGGCAGCAGCTCAGTTGATGAATATAGCGGACGCCAAACACCGGAAGGTGTGGTAAAATTATTCCTTAGCCTTGGTAAAATGGACGGCTTTGGCAATGAAAGTTTGAAACAATATCTTTCTGAAGTTACGAGTGTTCCTGCCACAGACCTTACCTGGACCGATGTAAAAAACAGTTTCTCCTTTATTGAAGTGAAAAACGAAATGAAGGACCAATTAATGAAAGGATTGGACGGAGAAACATATAGAGGAAGGCCTGTAAAAATTGAATCCCGCGGCAACCGCGAAGAAGGCATTCCACGTGAACGCAGCAGAGGCGGCCGCTCAGGCGGAGGCAGCGACAAGCGTTTTGAAAAAGGATGGGGCAGCGACGGAGGCAGCAGAGGTGGAGATAGAAGAAGTAGTGGTGGTGACAGGCGCGGTAGCGGAGGATTTGAAAGAAGAAGCAGCGGAGGTTCAGGCTACAAACCACGTGAAGGTGGTGAAAGACGCAGCAGCGGAGGCTTTGAAAGGCGTAGCAGTGGAGGCTCCAGTTTTAAACCCCGTGAAGGTGGCTTTGAAAGACGCAGTAGCGGAGGTTCCGATTATAAACCGAAAGAAAGAAGTAGTGGAGGCTTTGAAAGAAAAAGCGGCAGCGATTACAAGCCAAGAGAAAGAAGCAGCGGCTCAGATTATAAACCACGTGAAAGAAAAAGCGGCGGTGCTTTTGAAAGAAAAGTTGGTAGCGGAGGCGACCATAGAAGCGATGCTTTTAAGAAGCGGAGCTCTGAAGATAAACCACATACCCCACCGGCAAGACCTTCAGGACCTAATAGGCAAGAAAGAAGAAAAGCTAAGTTTGGAAGTGGTGATGCACCCAAGAGCGATAGCTAAATAATAATCTTTGCTATATGGAAGGACCCATTACACTAACTCCCATTGGCTATGTAAAAAATTCCCGAAGCGGAATGAAAGATGATTTTTTGGGAAATGTAACATCAGAAATTATCATCTCCGATAAATTACCGGAAGAGTGTCTAGCTGAAATAGCTGCCTTTTCTCATTTGGAAATTATTTTTTATTTTGATAAAACAAACCGCAATGAAACAGTTGATGGAGCTTCACATCCCCGGGGGAATAAAGAATGGCCAATAGTTGGCATATTTGCCCAGCGAAAAAAAGACCGTCCCAACCATTTAGGCTTAACTATTGTAAAACTTCTTTCCCGCAAGGGCAGAACTATTACCGTTCAGGGTTTGGATGCTGATAATGAAACACCCATTCTTGATATAAAGCCTGTAGCAAAGGAATTTCTCCCAAGGGAAGAAGTCATACAACCTGCATGGATGACTGAGTTGATGCGCAACTACTGGAAATAAATCTGTATTATTGTCGTAATGGATTTTCTTAAACCATATTTTGGAGTTATAGCCGTTTGCTTAGGATTGGCAGCATACAGCATTTATATTTCCGGCACACTTAAAAACAAAATCAAGCCCCATGCTTTTTCCTGGCTATTATGGACGTTGACTACTGCGGTAGTTTTTATTGCCCAATGGACCAAGGGAGGAGGCTCGGGTTCCTGGTCAACCGGATTTACTTGTGTTGTTTGTCTTGCCATTGGCATTATATCCCTCATTAAATATGACAAAGCTTATTCACGCTCCGACATACTTTTTATAAGCGTTGCATTACTTGCACTTATTCCCTGGTTTTTTACCAAAGAGCCTACTGCTTCGGTAGTATTAATTGCAAGCATTGATGTGCTTGGCTATGGGCCCACCATTCGGAAAAGTTATTTATATCCGCATGAAGAAAAAGCCAGTTCTTTCGGACTTAATTCTGTTAAACACCTCTTTTCATTTTTAGCCTTGCAGAACTATATTGTAGCCACATGGATTTATCCTGCATCACAAATTTTTATGAATGCGCTCGTTGTTATATTATTATTGATAAGGCGGAAACAGCTTGCCTGATTAGCTTTTCCGGCTAGTGGTAATTAATTTTTTGTAACCTATTCTCAAATTCCGTTTTTGGAATACTAAAATAGTAATACCTTTGTGCCGTAATTCTACAATTACATAGACATGAAGGCAACCGAAATATATACTATCAATACCCTTACGGGATGGTGTATGCCCATGTCTTGCTGTTGCTGTAAGTGTTGTTAACACTATAGTAACAGCCCCTCTCCATTTTTCCCACTTTCTCTCTTTTTAATTAATCTTATTTACAATTATATATCCATTATGGAACTTGAATTAATAACCGAAACCCAAAACCGTGAACTGAAAAATGTAACTGCAGTGCACTCTTTTACTGTTTTTCCTGATGACCTGAACTATAAAGGCTCCTTGTTCGGGGGCAAAATACTGGCTGAAATTGATTTGGCCGGATTAAAACCTGTGCGCAGAATGTTATATAATACCGGTTGTGATACAGCGGTTACCGCTAGCATTGACCGGGTTGATTTTTTGAAGCCTGCTAAACTGGGCGATATAGTTGAATTAACAGCCACCATTTATAAATTGGGAAAAACATCTATAAGCGTATTTGTGCATGTGACCAAAGAAGATGAATCCGGCCACATTGAAAAGATTTGTGATGCGCATTTAGTTTTTGTATCGCTGAAAGATGGCAAACCACATCCGCACAATCATTTTCTGCCACAGGAATACATCCCCTCTTATGAGCTTTTGAACCCATGTGTTAGTTAAAGGATTTTTAGCAGAATAACGTATTATTCTCCGAATAGCTGGTTAGGACGGAAAGTTTTAACTTTGCAGAATAACATTATACACTATGATTCACAGAGAAGGATATAAACTTATTGCAGGTTTCTTTTTTTTGCTGGCATTAATAAATGCTATTGTAATCTATCTTGGGCCTCCATGCTGGCTGGTAGATATACTTCTTGTGCTTTCACTAGGCTTCTGGATTCTTATTATCCAGTTTTTCCGCAATCCTAAAAGGAACACCCCTAAAAACCCTAATCATATTATAGCGCCTGCCGATGGAAAAGTAGTAGTTATTGAAGAGGTAGAGGAACCTGAATATTTTAAAGACAAGCGTAAGCAGATATCCATATTTATGTCACCACTGAATGTACATATAAATCGTTTTCCGGTTGGAGGAACAGTAAAGTATGTGAAATATCATCCGGGTTTATACCTCGTTGCCTGGCATCCCAAATCTTCTGCCGAAAATGAACGTACAACTATTGTGGTTAAAACCGATACGAATGGGGAGGTACTTTTCCGGCAGATTGCGGGAGCCGTGGCGCGCCGCATAGTGTATTACTGCAAAGACGGCGACCATGCAGAACAAGGCGGGGAAATGGGCTTCATTAAATTCGGCTCAAGGGTTGATATTTTTTTACCATTAACAGCAAAAGTGAACTCAAAGCTGAATGATCTCGTAAAAGGAGGTGAGACCGTTATCGCAGAATTTTAAAAATGAAACATGCTCTTTTGATTGCAGCATTTTTATGGGCAATTGTCCCGGTATATTCTCAGGAACATGCTACCTGTGATGATGCAATACATCTTACTAGCTCCACCTATGGACCTGTAACTCCTGAAGGTTGGGCAGATTCATCTTTGTGTGTGCCGGATAATACCAATATGTATTTCGGTAAAAGCCATTTGGTGGTTTGGTTTTCATTTACTGTTCCCTACGATACCATCCTTACTTTTCAGATAATTCCTGAAAACCCAAGTGATGATTTTGACTTTATGCTATTTAAAGCAGACCGGGGCGATTTTTGCCAAAAAGAAAAACTGCGGAAAGTAAAACCCATTCGTACCAATTTTGCAAAGCCCACAACATTTAATAAAGGTATAACGGGACTTTCGGAAATGGCAACAGATGCCTTTGTATCTCCGGGATATAATTCCCCTTTTAGCTCAGCTGTTCAAGTGAAAAAAGGAGAATGGTATTATATTGTGATAGACAACTATATTAAGAATAAAGGCGGATTTACCTTGAAACTTCCTTTCCGCTCTAACATAGACTATAGCAATACCAAATCCTCCATAGACGCAATGCCTGTAAAGGCCCCACCCATAATACTCCCACCCTCCCCTAATTTTTATATTCATGTGTTAGACAGCGCCAATCATCCCATTAAAGCAAGCCTTATTATTGATGGCATACAGCGTGGCAAATCCATTAAGATAGATACGGCGAATTACTCCCTTAAACTTCAAAAATATCAAACCATAAAAATCCGGGCAAATGCTAAGGGACATATGCCTTACCAGTCGAGTTATTCAACCACGGGCGACACCTCAACTGCCACATTTTGGATACGCCTGCAACCCATAAAATCCGCGCTTAATATAACCCTGAAGGATATACAGTTTCAGGAAGACAGCCCTAGTATCCTTCCGGCTTCTAAACCTGCTTTAGATTATGTACTTCAATTTTTGGCAAACAATCAGAATGTAAAAGTTACTATCAAGGGATATGCCAACGACCCCAAGCACAGCCAGACAGAAAAATACGACCAGTCTTTGTCGGAATCAAGAGCAAATGCTGTCAAGACCTATTTATCTTCGCATGGGATTGATAAAAACCGTATGAATTGTATTGGCTTTGGAAGTTCCAAAATGCTTTATCCGCACCCTATTGATGAAGACCAACAGGCAGCCAACAGAAGAGTGGAAATTGAAATACAGTAGTTCGAATTCCCTTACGCTAAAATTCCTCTGGAAATAACAATCTTTTGTACTTCGGTGGTACCTTCATAAATCTGGGTGATTTTGGCATCACGCATCAGGCGCTCCACATGATATTCCTTCACGTAGCCATAGCCCCCATGTATTTGCACAGCTTCAACTGTTGTATCCATAGCCACTTTAGAGGCGAATACTTTAGCCATAGCTCCGGCATTTGTGTAGTCCAGATGATGATCCTTAAGCCATGCAGCTTTTAAACAAAGTAAACGAGCGGCATCAATTTGTGTTGCCATATCAGCCAACTTAAATTGAATAGCCTGATGTTCGCATATTGGTTTACCAAAAGCTTTTCTTTCCTTAGAATAGGCCAACGCCAATTCATAGGCTCCCGATGCAATTCCCAATGCCTGAGAAGCAATACCTATGCGTCCGCCGCTTAATGTTTTCATGGCGAATTTGAATCCAAACCCATCTTCACCTATGCGATTTTCTTTAGGAACTTCCACATCCTGAAACATGAGTGAGTGTGTATCGGAACCGCGTATTCCTAGCTTGTTTTCTTTCTTTCCTATCTGAAAACCTTTTTGCCCTTTTTCTACAATAAACGCGTTAATGCCTTTATGTTTTTTCTCCGGGTAGCTTTGAGCCATAACAAGATACACCGAGGCACTGTTGCCATTGGTAATCCAGTTTTTGGTGCCATTTAAAATATATTTATCTCCTTTAGGAATAGCCGTTGTATGTTGTGATGTGGCATCGGAACCAGCCTCCGGTTCTGACAAACAAAACGCTCCTATTATTTCACCTTTGGCAAGTGGAACTAAATATTTTTGTTTCTGTTCTTCCGTTCCAAATTCTTCCAACCCCCAGCATACAAGGGAGTTATTTACCGACATAACTACAGAAGCGGATGCATCAATTTTTGAAATTTCTTCCATAGCCAATACGTATGATATGGCATCCATACCGCCGCCGCCGTATTTTGGGTTCACCATCATTCCTAGAAAGCCTAATTCTCCGAGCTGCTTAATTTCCTCTTTGGGGAATTTTTGATGTTCATCGCGTTCTATTACACCCGGTTTCAGCACATCGTTCGCAAAATCGCGTGCCGCTTTTTGTATCATCAGGTGCTCTTCTGATAGTTGGAAATTCATGAAATAGGTTTGTTTATCTTTTCCGCAAATATATATAAATCCATAAGGCCTAACTGTGACCCACTTTATTCAATTCACAATTATTTGTTGCAGGTGATGTTTTAAATGGCCTACATAATCTTCAATTATAAACTCCAGGGTCATTTCATTGTGATTGCCAATGGTGCCTGTATTTGATAGTTTAGCCGGGTTTATGTTCCAGAGGATGTGCAGTAGATGATAGTTATAGGCCTCCCAAAATCGAATAAGCTCATTCCATGAGATGGTATTATACTGCTGTGTTGAAACCCATTGATCTTGTTCGTATGAAGGCATTTTAAGATTGTTTTCAATCTGCATCCTTACAAACCGCTGGTGATTATTGGCCGCAGAATCTATCAGGTGTCCTAATATTTCCTTTTTACTCCACTTTTCCGGTACAGGTTTTTTCCCCGCTTCATCTTCTGAATATTTAAGAAGTTTTTTGGAGGATTCGTCCAGAATCCTTTCAAATTCAACGATTGTGTTTTTTACTCTGTTCATTGGGGGTTCGCCGTGTAACTGGTTTGGAACTTATTAGAAGAAGAAAAGCCTCTTTTGAAGGGCTTGTTGCGGAGAGGGGGGATTGTACAAGCAATACATATTACATTAATTATCAGATATTTATATGTATTTATACTTTATCGGTGAAACTTTTTTCAGTACGGGACAAAAAATATACCCATTACCTCTTATAGATTAGCAAAATACGGCTTTTTACCCACGTAGCACCTCCTTTGCCGAGAATTTCCATTAATAACTGCTCAATGTTATCCAGTTTTGCTTTGATTTCTCCAACGGCCTTGGGAAGTTGCTCAATTGTTAGTTCGCTCATGGCAGCTATTCTCTATTATTGAAAGGCTATATGATCTTATGATTCCTTTTCGGAAGAAATATTACTATGTCCCGGAAATGAAGGACTCTTATAGCATCAAAAAAGTATTGCCGGCATTAATACCTTAATTGTCGTATAATCATTTAGTAATTAATAACGGTGCAGACACAAACACCATATTTTACAATCTCATGCATGAGAAAGAGCCAGAAAAGATTGCAGAAACAAGAAGGAGCCTGCTTGAGTATTGCTGGCTGGATACCTATGGAATGGTGAAAATAATAGAGAAACTACAAATGCAATTAAGGATGCAGTAAATACTTTTAGTGAATAATTCCAACATATTCCATAATTTTGTTCTAATAGAACATATAAAGAATGAACAAAAAGAAAATATACCTTGCCGCCCCACTTTTTTCGATTAGTGAAAAAGAATTTAACTAGAAGTTTGCTGATGTATTAACTATGCAAGGGTTGGAAGTGTATCTGCCTCAAGATTATAGACAGAAAAGTGGCAAGAAAATGTTCAATGCCTTTATAAGAGAACTGAATTCGGTAGATGTAGTTGTTGCCGTCTTAGAAGGAGCTGATGCAGATAGTGGAACATGCTGGGAATGCGGGTATGCATTTGCAAAAGATATTCCTATTATCGGAATAAGGACCGATTTCAGAAAAACAGGCGATACTGAAGGATTCAATGCCATGCTTTATTTTAGCGCTACAAGTATTATTAACGGAGGTACAATGCAGATTTCTTCTTTAGCCAATAAGACAAAAAAGATCATAAACAGGCTTAAATAAGTACAGTTAATTCAGTCGGTAAGCAAGTGCTATAAAACAAAGTCCTACTCTTTTAGTATTTTTTCCGGGAAACAGCATTATGTCATCTCCCAAAATAAAACTGACTTGGCTAGCAGGACAACAGATTATCACTCCAATTCCTGATAAGGTAGTTAATCTCATTATTTAAAGGTTTTTATTTATTAATGGCAAACACAAGCCATATGTCCGCCCGGCTGTATCAGGATTGTTCCATCAATATTAACAACGCAGGATGTTCCCAGTTTGCTTAGAGCCGATACTGTAAGATTCTGGAATGTTTCACTTGAATGCGATCCGGATACACATTGATTTCCGTTGTTATTAAAATCAAATGTGCTGGTGTTACAGTTAAATGTACCATTGTCGGTAAAATTTCCCGCTATACTTATATTATAGGTAGATGCAGTTAATGTTGCTCCTGCATTTATCGTTATATCTGATGTTGCATTTATATTCCCTCCCAGGGTTGTAGTTCCTAATGTACTAATATTAAGTTTATTCAAATTTATAGTAGAACTACCACCTAATGTTGGACTACTTCCATCCATAGTTACTATGTTACCATGAGGATTTAATGCTCCCCCGGTTTCAGTAAAGTTACCTCCTATAATAAGATTATAATTTGACGAGGTCACATCCAATGTACCCGATGTAATACTCAAGTTATTTGAAATGGTGGTATTGTAGGATGGTTGCACCGTTCCGCTTCCCCCATTGGATACAGTCATATTATAAAATGTGATATGCGAAGTTCCGCCTATAGTTTCTATGCCCGAACCATCAAATAATACTGTTCCGCTTCCTACAGTGTACGTTCCGTTATTTGTAAGATTTCCTCCTAAAGTAAGCGTTCCGCTACTTAGGCCACTCATTGTTGTATTGTTATTTATGGTTAGGCTTCCAGCAACTGTTAATGATGAAGTGGCTGTTGTTTTAGTTGTACTACTGCTTCCAGTTGATAAAATTAGATTGCCGTATGCAGAAGGATAAGTAGAGATAGTTTGGGCAATATTTGATGTGTATAAAACCGTACTGTTTGAGTTAAGTGATATATGTGCGGTTGTGAAACTGGTAGGAAAAGACACATTGGTAGCTGATGATTTCAGTCCTAAAATTAACGATGTGCCCGATACCAAAGACAGCGTTCCTGAAGCATTACCTGTTACCTGATATGTCTGGCAATCAAATACACCTTGAGTCTCTGTCAGATTATTATTCACAGTAATTGGAAGAGACAGAAACACTGTATCAGTAGCTGCACCTTGGTTTGCTATCAAGTTATAAAAAGTAATACCGCTAACCGTTCCGCCTATGGTTTGATTACTTGTACCTGTCATGTTAACGGTTCCACTACGGCAAGTAAATGTAGCATCGTCAGTGAAATTTTTTAATATTGTCAGGCTGTAATTGGATGTTGAGACATCCAAAGTACCTGTTGAAATAACTAATGTATTATTAATCGTTTCATTATTGCCCAAGGTAACCGTATTTGTACCAGTAGCAATACCTAAGTTATAAAAGGTAGTAGATGAGGTTCCTCCAATAGTCTGTGCTGCCGTACCCGTACATAATACGGTGCCTGTTCCTGCTGAAAATGATCCATTGTTTGTAAAGTTGCCTCTTATAGTTAATGTCCCGGTAGTAAATGCCAAGGCTCCTTGTAAAGTAAGGTTACCAATAAGGGTAATGGTATTTGTTGACTCATTTAATGTTACCGGGCTGGTTATGGTCAAATTACCGGCTATATCTAAAGGAGTACCTGCGGGAGTTTTAGTTAAGGCGGACCCGGAGGATATCGTAAGGTTTGCGTAGGCAGGAGCAACCGATATTGTTTGCGAGTTAGTATTGGCCTGATAATCTACCAGGCTGCCTGCAGTGAGGCTTATATTCGACGATGTATAATTGGTCGGGAAAGACACATTCGTGTTAGAAGATTTTAATCCCAGCAGCAGCGAAGTACCAGCAGACATAGCCATTGTTCCGGTGGCAGTGCCAACTATTTGGTAAATTTGAGAATCTAATACCCCGGCTGATATTAGTAACTTATTACTTATTGTTATGCCCGCTTTCAAAAATACAGTATCGGTACCTGCCGGGGTATTAACGGTAAAATTGTAGAAGGTTGTAGAACTGCTCCCTTTTATGTATTGTTTGGAAGCAGTATTAAAATCAACTGTTGAATTTGTAGCTGCAGAGAAAGTTCCATTATTGGTAAAATTACCATCAACCGTGAATGTAAATGCACCTAAAGACAGGGTTTTACCACTATTTATGGTAACACTGTCTACACTTTGGTTGGCAGTTATAGTAACTGTGGTATTAATAATTGCAATATCAGTTGCCCCCGGAACTCCTGCACCACCCCATGTGGCAGGTACATTCCAATTACCGTTTATTGTGGAAGTAAAAGTTGTGGCCTTTGCTATAAAAGGCACAATAAGTAAAAGAAGTATGATTGACTTTTTCATGGCTTTATTTTTTATTAGTACACTTTTTCTATTTATATGTTAGTAACTGTTTTATTCATTCTATTTTTACTCAATTTCAGAGAATCATCAATACCTATTTCTCAAATTTTAACGAATTAAAAAACCTTTCTTTAGTATTATATACATAGTCTGCTTTCTTGATATCACCTTGTATACTAAGAACATAAAATTTACTCTTTCTGCAAAATATTCTGTTAATATAAATTTCAGTTGCTTTTTTATTAGAGGTCTCTTCTATTGTAATATCTTTCGCAAATAATGAATCTTGATATTTTACATCCAACATGTATAAGAGTTTCCATCCATCATATGTTAACCTATTCATATATTTGACTATCATATAAGAAAATAAACTATCCATACTCAATATATTTGGTGGAACCTCCTCAATTGAAACACTAAAAAAAATATTAGCTTCGTCATGCAAAGCATATGTATAGCAAACCTGATTAGCAAGAGTAAAGCTATCAACCTTTTGGGGTAGTTCAAACACAATAGTTTTTTCATCTGCATAAATTTTTTCCCAACTTTTTTGAGCAAAAAGTGGAACAGATTTAAAAAATAAAATAAAAATAAAAAATAATATCAATTTGCTCTCATTCTTTACCATAAATTTCTATTTGTATTTATTAAAATCTGGTATGTCCTTCTCATCAGTCGGTTTCCCATTTTTTACATTCTGTATAAATATCTGTTCTTTTGGATCTGGAGTTGTTTGTGAAAATAATGATGCCGCTGCATACAAAAAATTCCCCAAAATTTCGTTTTCATATTTTGGCATATTACTAATCTGTTTTTGTTGAAATGCCGGATCATCTGCATATGATTTTGCTATTACTATTCCAGCATATGGATTTTCAAGACTACTAAGGACATTATATGAATTGTCTTGATTAGGATACCACCCGATTGGACCTACTCCTTTCTGAGGGTCACCAACTCTATCTTGATAATCCTTATTATAAACTCCATTACGGAATTGTGAAGTTTCATTGAATAAAGGAGGAAAAGAATGTACTTCGTAGGTAAAAAACCCAACAATACCAACACTATTTATAACCGTTTTTAATCCTATTGCAATAGCCTGGTCTTCTTTACTTAATCCTTTAATTGCATTTTTGAATTTGCCATCGTCAATATTTTTATATTGATTCGAATTTGCATCATAGGAATTTTTAAATAATGCTCTAAGCTTGCTATTATTTTGAATGATTTTACCTTTTTCATTTTTAACATCTGCAAATTTATCATCTATTAATTTATCAAATTGGGCTTTATCTTTCGTAGTGCCTGGTTCAACTGAACTACCATATGGATCGTTGTGCCATACTGGATTATCTCCCATACTAACGTATGGGCTTTCCCAAGCAGTACTCTTGGGATCTATACTCCACCATCTTCCTGCTCTGTCGTCCAATTCTCTGTTTTTAGTAGCATAGGCGTTATTTTTCCCGTAGATGTTGTTATCTTTCATCGAACCTTGATAGCCATAACCGTAACTACTATCGGCCAATATTGCAAATTGCCTGCCCGGCTCTATCATTCCGAAAGGGTAATAGTCTTGTGAATTTACAACATTGGCAACATAATAATTCTCCACATTTGGCGTGCTCGTTGTATCAATTGGCAGTTTTCTATCATCAACTGTCACTAACACATTTCCCAAATGGTTTGTGAGCTCATATTGCCTTTGTCCTTCCAGGTAGCTTATCCTTAAAGAGTCCATAGGGCCATAGCCTACTATTGGTTTTTTCATACGCATAACGGTATCTAATACTCCAATTCGCTTGCTTCCGTATAAATCAAACTCTGTGAACCTAACTGTATCTTTCTTCCTGTCATAAATAGCCATTATATTTCCGCTTGCATCTCTTATGTATTTTACTGTATCAGTTATAGGTGTGGCCAAACATGTATGGCAAAGCGGTAATTGGTGTATATAATTCCTTTTTTCTAAACGGTTACCCAATGGGTCATACTCAAAAACTATGCTGTCACTCGCCGTAGTATCTAATGGTGAGTACTTCACTATCTTCTTCACTTTGCCATACACTGTCCACATAATGGTATCTATGCCTGCAATGCTGTCGCTGGCAAGTTCTCCTATACCATTGTATCTGTAATTGTGTTTGCTGGTTTGATTATCCAGTTTAAGAAAAGAATTCTTTATTATTACTTGGGCGTGCAGGCAGATGCACAAGCCGTCGGGCTATCCGCTGCAAGTCCTCGTCACCCTCTTGCTTATCTTGGGACGTTCACCACTTATATCTTATCTCTCATAGCTTATCTCTATTTCTCCGGGCTTTCCACTTCTATCCCTCACGCTTTTTTACCTGCCTTTTTATTGAAAAATAACACCTATATGTCACTATATGTCGCACTTTTTACGGTTTTACTTTTTTAGAAAATGGGCTTTTACTATTTGATTATCAAATACTAATAGGCAATTCTCATCTTTGCAGCATGACACTTTGTATGACAAATGTTTGGCAAATGCCTGGCACATTTTTTACCCACAGTTCATAAATTCTTTTTTAAAAGCCATTGGCTTTTAAAAAACATAAATAGTTTTTACAAGATACGATATGGGGGCTAAGGTGGTAGGATATGGTACCATCCTTAGCCCCTATCGTTCGTTTTTCTCTTTTATAATATGTCAAAGACCTTTAAGAGTCTACTTTCTGTTTCCTTTTACTTAGTATCTTTTCTCAGGGCGAATTGGAACATTACCTACAACTTCAAATTCTTTATAGTCTGTTCTTTATTCCTTTGCAATATTGCAATTGGGTCATCAGAATCCACAAGTTCCTGCAATGAGTCCCTACATTGTTTAACCCAATCTAGTTTAAGGTCATCGTGAGTCTCAATGTGTTCAATTAAAATTTTAGCCTTGGTTTTTGCAATGGGTTTTTTCAGCCAAAAAGCAGTATATACCAATGCTTCGGTTAAGCGCCAGTTTTTAATGGTTTCTAATTCTTCCTTGTAATGCAAATAGAATTTTTCATGGTCCCTCATTTCTTCCACAAAAGTTAAATTATTCTGTAATGCAGATATCACTTCTTCTATTGTATTTTTCCCAAACCTTAGCCTATCAATTAAACTCCAGGCTTCTATCCTGTTTTTATTTTTTACCCTGTCACCAAATGATAAATGAAAGTGGTCAGATAGTAAATATAATGGTTGAGAAAATGTATGTAAGTAAAAATCATTTTTATCGGAAGATCTTCCGAAACAAAATCCCGTAACAATATCACTGATCGGGTATTTTATTAGGAAATTCCCTTTTACAATTCTGAAATCACCTGCCAAGTGAGGTATAGCCGGTTTTATTAATAATTTTTGGGTTTCTCTTGCGTCCATTATTTAATTGGTCTTATTATTCACATTTATCTATTGCTTCCATTAATGCAGCATATATTTTCGGAATTGGCTCTGAAGATTTAATTGTAATTATTAAACCTGGTTTATGTGCAAATCCTCTTCCATCATTAACTGTTGGAAGGAATTCTAAATTTCCATTTTCACAACAAATGGAACAATTTTTAGCATCTTTATATAACTGCTTTAAGGATTTATATCCCATAGAATGAACATATGCTTTAGTAATTCCACTCCAATCTGTTGGATGAGGAATTCCTATACGACTACTATTTAACACCTCAAATAACTTTTCTATTATTAATTCCGGGGTAGCATCTTTTTCTATTCTTATATATGGAGCCGAATCGAGCCACACTCCTGCTATAGTTTGAGAGTCTGAATTAAGTAGTAAACAATCTGTTTTTATCATTAAAGAGGCGTGTTGCATATTTATTTATTTAACTGTTTGAATTGTGACATTTATTCCTTCCTGCTTACCATAATCTACAATTTGAGATAGTACGTTCGCTTGTTCAGTCGTTGCTCCTTTTGGAACAGCTATTAACAATTCTTTTGCAGACATATTTTTAACTACGGCACCACCCCAAGTTCTTCCACTAAAATCAGCTAATTTATTTAAATATCCTGAAAGAGTACTGTACAAAGTCTTAGAATCTTGGTATGTTGCAGCAGAGAGATCAACACTTTTAATACTTGTTGCAACGCCATTTACAAATTTATCAACAACTGGAAAGTTTTTAGGAAGATTGCCACCTAGCATTTCTTCAATTTTAAACCCTCTTTGAACTGGTGCCATAGACCATACAGAACTTGCATTTGCAGCTGCATCTACACCATTAGCACTTGTAGCAGCTGCATCTACACCTATAACAACAGAATTAACTTTAAATGCATCGCCAACGATGCCAAATATTGCCCCGGGAGCTTCCGCTGTCAAACCTTGGACAATACCATTGCCAATTTGTACGCCCATTTGCACATCAAAAGGCATGTCTACAGGTCCAATAAAACTTGGTGGAGGTGGAGTATATGCAAAGGTTGGAGGTGGTATGGGTGCCTGATAAGGCTTTGTAAGGTCTATAGGGTTCTGTAAGGATATTGAACTCGATGAATTATTATTTGGCTTCAAAGACGGCTGTATAGGTGGTGTCCAGGCTGCATCTGAAGCAGGAATAGATTCACCTGTACCGTTTGTATTATTAGGGTTAGTGCCTTCCATACCATCCATGTCAATATACTGAATCGGGCTATTACTTGAATACTGATATGGTGTTAGTTCTGGAAATTTCATTCGCAACGGATCAACACTCATAAACCTACCCAACCTCGGATCATAAAACCTCATTCCATAATCGTAGCTATTATCTTTTCCATAAATATTATCATCATGTAGTTTGCCATTAAAGGCATACCTGTAAGCACTATCTCCTAAAATTGCATATTGCCTTCCCGGCTCAATCATTCCAAAAGGATAATAGTCCTGCGCATTTATAACATTGGCTAAATAATATTGTGCATAACCTAAACTATTCGTATCAATAGGTATTTTTCTATCGCTTACAGTCGCAAGTACATTTCCTAAATGGGTGGTAAGTTCGTACTGTCTTTGTCCTTCCAGGTAGGCAATTCGCAATGAGTCAAACGGACCGTAGCCTACACTTGGCTTTTTCATCCGCATCACCGTATCTATTACTCCTATTCTCTTGCTTCCGTATAAATCAAGCTCCGTTAATCTTACCGTATCTCTCTTTCTATCATAAACGGCCAGTATA
>Ga0302194_10000921_pt1 | contig 18906 bp, 25 predicted proteins | sample II_Bog_N1_1_FD_200227 | JGI IMG/M metagenome (GOLD analysis project Ga0302194, IMG submission 200227) | Peat permafrost microbial communities from Stordalen Mire near Abisko, Sweden - II_Bog_N1_1 | ecosystem: Environmental > Terrestrial > Soil > Wetlands > Peat | place: Sweden: Abisko...
TTACATAATCATTAGCATAGGGATATGTAAAATTCAGATCGACGGTGTAGTGATCGCTGGCACCCACCGTGGTAGTAAATCCATTTCTGGAGAACTGTCCAACGGTGAAAGCCACAGTCCTGGTCGTACCATTACTACTAATAGTCAAGCGTGCTGATTTTTTAGCTATCCTTTTTTTCAAATATGTACTGCTACCAGCTTCCAACTTGTTATAGAGAGATTCAATGGATAACCCATTGTTGCAATCGAGAAGCGAATTCATAAGCAATCCATCCGTCAGTGTAATGTAATTTGTGAGCGCTGTAAAATATGCAAAAGTTCCGGCGCCGGTCTTATCTAGCGGTATACCGGCAAGCAACACACCATTTCCATAAGCCAAACTAAAACCTAGCGAACCAAGACTGGTGGTTTGACCACTGGCAAGTGTGTTACTGCTGTTGGCAAAACTACCACCACTGGTCATTTGGAATATATAAATTGGATTGTGTTGTCCCGTCAAAGCAGGATTATTAGAACCAATGTATGCAATTTCTCCACCGTCGGTAATGCACACACTTTCTCCAAAATACGTTGTGGAAATTCCCACGTTTGCGGCATTCACATAGTTACCTAAACCACCGCTATCATAAATAGAATAAACAACACCTGTAGTGCCTCCTTGAGTTGGATTGCAGCACAAAATGACGCTGGCATTATTAGAAATTGAAATGCACGTTACAGTTGACAAAGAAATAGACAGGGCACTAAAAGATATAGTTGCATAATTGGTTACCCCAGTTGTGCCATAAGCACCAAAACTGTTTTCGACAACGATGGAATTGTTAGCGGGAGTATAGTAAGCATGTCTAGATCCTATTCGGTCACCAGCCAAGCAAGCTGAATTCACAGATGCATACCCAGTTGCGTAGGGAGAAGCTGTGTAGGTGCCTCCATTCCACTGCGAATAATAGTACTGATTGGTTGAAGTAACAAATAAATAACAGTAGGGATTGATGGCGTTGCCGGTCAACAAAACCGATGTACCAAAGCTTGTGGAGCCAGAAGATGTAACCTTTAAAATTTGAGTCCAAGTGGTGCCGCTTCTTGTATATAGCCAAACTGCACCAGCCCCACTATTGTCACTGGGAGCTCCCACCGCCAATGAATTTCCATCCAAACTGAGTGCCACACTGGTGCCCTGAGCACTATTGCCAACATTGCTGGTACCGACCAACTTTGCCCCCTGCTGTACAAAGGTTCCACCTGACAAAATATAAACAATTGCGCAGCCAACACCGCTACCATCGGCTGGAGCTCCAACGGCAGCTGTAGTTCCATCCGCAGATATGGCAATGGAATACCCCAAGTGAGCCGTAGAACTAGAAGTACCAGTGATAGGTGAGCCCACTTGATTGAAACCTTGAGATACAGGGCTTGACGATGCGCCACCGACAACGGATGACCACGCGGTACCGCTGGAAAATTCCATACCAACACCTAGCGCATTAGCGTTATACCTTAAACACCCAGCACCACTGTTAGTGCCAAATGCAAATTGCACATTTCCGTTGCTAATACTTAGGTCACTGTAAAGATTCGTTTTTGAATTTTTGTAATCTATAGTTCCCGCCACCGGTGAGCTTTGAGCTGCCGAGGCTAGCAAAATACCACCATTTACGGTCAAAACCTCCGTGGGGGTACCTTCAGCTGCTGCGGGATTTATGGAAACGCGACCTGTGGAGTGTGCATACAGAACATTTTTGTTGCTGCTGGTTGTTGTCATTAGGGTTACGAAATTTAAACCATAAAGCGTCGCGCCGCTACCAGTAATGTAACCAACACCGTGATTTGTGTCTGTAAATGTAATCGTATTCGATCCAATGCTGACCGCAGTGCCGCTGTAAGGAGACAAGCTGTTTGCCACCAAATTGCCGGCGCTGGAGGTTATATTGCCCGTCGTTGTTAGGGATGCACTATTCAATGAACCCGATATTACACCGCTGCCATTAATATCTAGCGCTTGGCTTGCTAATAGTTTGTTTACACAAAAACCAAGTGGTGTCACTTTGGCGTACATTCCGTTGACGCCACTTGTCAACCGCACGCCCTGAAATCCGTACACTTCCACTCCATCCATATTTATGCTATTTCCTGGATCTTGTAGTTCATTGTTGTACCTCACACACTGTGTATAGCCTCCACCTTTTACATAGAGTGCACTACTACTCTGCAAGGAACCGTTCAAATAGGAGGCCCCCGGCAGTATCAATTGATTTGAGTAAACATTACCCACCGTCACAGAGGTACTTAGCGAAAAAGTAGAAGTTGTTACACCAGAACTGGTACTGTTGGAAATGACAACATTGGAATCACCGCTGGCCACAGTTAGACCGCCCCCATAGAGTGGTGTATTGCCAGAGCCAGTATTTAGATAAAAGTTTCCAGAAGAAAATGATAGTAAACCCGTGTTACCGCCACCAGAACTCAACTGTAAGCCTGCTGGTGCAATTATTGTATTGTTGACTGTCAAATTTGTCAGTGTAGCTTGACCTGAAAAAACCGACATGTCTTTATGTTAGTAGATATTATTTTTACTTTTTTTTGAATGCAATTATTTTACTTTTCTGTATGGTGCACTTGTCGCAATAACAGCTAACATTCCCAAAACAGCGCTTTTATTTTTTTGATTTGGCAAAAATCTCCATTAGTCTGATTAGCAAATTCATAAAATCAAGATATAATTCAACAGCGCAAGCAATATGGTCCGCATCATTCTTTTTGTATTGTTCAACTGCACTAGCAGTGTCGTATGCCATCATGCCCGTGAATAGAAGTGCACCACCATACACATCGATAGAGTGTACCAAAGACACAAAGGAATGAGCACCAAAACACATTCCCACAAACCCGGAGAGTTGCAAAGCCAATAATCCAACCAAACCAGTGAGCAGCATGGGTCCCACCGAAATTGCTAAGTGTGGTTTCCAGAATGCAAAAGCAGTGCTGGTGCCTAATATTGCCATAGATGTCATTGTTGCACTATGTAAAATACCAACACCATACAAAGAAACTAGGGGTGTAATAGTCAGACCCATAGAGAGGGATAGAGATGCAAAGGCCAACTTTCTTCCAAAACTATCTTTGCAAAAACGAACCACTTGTCCATGCTCTACTCTTTCTAGCTGTACCGATTTACTGTAATTAAGTCCAAAGCAACTGGCTATGGTGCCAACAATACCAATTCCAAGTAGTGGTAGAGCAGGCAACTCCAACAAACATGCAAGTTCTGCTGCACCGAGAGAACCCACTACACCCAAGCTTGTTGTCATGTAGACATTTTTTAAAAATTTGGATAGTCCAATGTCGTAGGAGTATTTTTTTTCTGGACCGTTATTTTCATTTTCTGTTTCGGTGGTTGGTTTTGGGGTGAACCAGCTAAAATTTCTTTGAAGGTGGAGTGGTTGTCCTTGAAATAAATATTTGGGTTTGTTAAAGTTTCTGGCAATTGATGTTAGTGCTGAGCTCTTGTTTGAAAGTTTTGAAAACATATTTACAGAACAAAAAATTTTTACTAAAAATTTATGCAAAAAAAATTAATGTCAATTGTACTCAGACATTGTAACAGGTGGTTGACCAATGTGATCAACTAGCATGAGTAATAGCAGTTGACGCAAACATTGGCAACAACAAAACTTTGGAAATGATAGCACAACATTCAGCACAACAATTTTTAACAGAGTGGATGGAAGCTCTAAAGCTTGGGTGGTATTTCGAAGAGCAAGGGGAGGGCGCAGATATTTACTTTTATGTTCATTCACCACCACATTCAGAATTGGAAAACATTTGCACAAGTCACGAATTTATTGACATTGGAGGTATTAGAGTTTATGTGCCAGGTTACTTTTGGCCTAGCAGAGTAATTGTTGCGGAACAAGAACCTGTCAACAAAAGAAAAGCAGATGAAGAAATTGAGGGCTCCCCAAGTAACAAGAGAGTGAAGAAAATTATCGAGTGTATCGAATTGGAATAAATTACCACTACTACTATTCAGTTTTACAGCACATATAAATTTGTAATAATCTTTTTACTCTACCCTGGGGACATGATCCCATTGTTATGATATCTGCCAGTTGTTCCCAAATAAAATTGGTATCGCTTGGTTCTTCAGCTTTTGCAATTTTGACAAAAATGGAGGGCAGTAGTTGTGAAATATGAATATTGTCACTGAAATCATAATTTCCAGCGTGATTATTTAAAAATAATTCCAAACATGCATCAACTTGGGTCACTAGTGCATGATCCTTGTTCAAACTTTTCAATTTTAGCACCAAATCAGCAAAATTATTCTCTGCCAAAGCCAAGGGCAACCCAGCATTGGCCAATTTTCCATCATAGTCGTGAGTATTCACTGACAGTTGCATATTTATAGTAGACAGCAAAATAAATTGTTGGCATAAAAAAACATGTTTCTTTGGCGCACCATCTTTCCAGCAGCAGAAGTCAAATCCCCACAAGTAAAAGTTTCAACTGAGGTCAAACCAAGTCAGAGTCTCCTAGTACCTCGAAGTGGCAATTATGGAATGTCCTATGCAGCCTTCTTAGAGTTGTCTGCGGAAGGTAGAAAACAAAACCAATAAAACGATTAGTGCACATACTAGTGTTGTTTTTGAATAATTTATCACACCTACCAACAACAACATGAATCAAAGTAAAGAGGAAGAATTTGACCCAAATCAAGATCCCGAAGATGAAGAAATGGAAGAGGAGGAACAAGAACATGAACAGGAAGCAGGTGAAGAAGAATACGATGACGATGATAAGGAAGAATTCAGTGCACCATCTGTAGAAGAGCAACACAGTATTACTCAATTCTGCAAAGCTCGACATGCCATTACCGAACTTGAAACTAGAACCAAAGTGAAGAATGCAGAACTCAAAGCCGCCGCCAAAGAACATCGCGTCACTTTGAAAGAATTTTTAGAACAAAAAGGAAAAACATGCATCCCCATCATGGCATACACCACAACCGTCAAAGACAAGGTCACTGGAGAACCAATAATTGACGAAAAGACAGGCAAACCCAAACAGAAAGATGAAAATATATTCATTCGATTGGTTACACATAACGGTAAGAGACAACCATCCAAAGAAGCGCTAGCTGAAGCCTTAAAGCTTGTTCCAGATAAAAAATTATTGTTAACGGCTCATGAGCAAATTCTGGCTCGCAATGAAAAAGCCAAGCAAGCTAAAACCGCAGCCAATAAGAAAAAGAGTGAAATTCTCAAATCCACTTTTGCCAATGTCATTACTGAGGCCATCATTCAGTCCAGCAAACAAGTATGCACGGTGCCAAGAAAATATATCAGTGTAACCAATGTTGGCGAAAGAAAAGTTGCTGTAAAAAAGGAAGATGGTGAAAAAAAGAAACCAACAAAAAAAGAAAAAGAAGAAAAGAAAAAGCAACAAGAAGATGATTTGAACAATTTACCAGAAGAAATTATCAAGGAGGCCAAAGCATTGATGAAAAACTCTGCTGACATTAAGTTACATAAAGCTAAACTGAATGAAAAAAGGGCCAAAATTAATAAGAGTTTAGGTCATGTCAGTGAAGAAAATAGTCATCTAAACAACATTTCTGGGTACTTGCGAAGAATTAAACCAGACAAACTGACCACCAAAATCCATTTAGGCCAAAACCCTGACGGATTGCCCATTGAAATGTACTTGAAAGAAAGACACGCAAGTAACTTGGGTAGTTTTACGTTTACAAATTTGCCCACCGTTGTCAAGAACTCCATTATACAAGTATGCACCAACAACGGTATTGACCCAGAAATGAAATTTTCAGAAGATGTTGCACTAGACTGTTTGACTGAAGAACTCATCAATGAAATCTACACAGTAATGTTGGAAGAAATTAAAAAACATCGCAGCGCCAATGCAAAACCATTTTCAAAAATTACTTTGACCAAGTGCCGCCAAAAGAGAAAGCGTGAGAGCGAAACTGGCGAAAGAGACACCAAAAGAATGAGAATCGTGGAAGAGAGAGATATTGAACAAGTCACCAAAGATGAATAATGTCAAACAATAATAAATTTAAGTTAGTCCGTATAGTCGTATAGCTATGATCGATTTTTTTGTTCGCCCATAAAAAAAGAAATTATGGAAAATCAAGCCCCAGATGCCTCTGAGACTGAAATTGATGGTGCATCAATAATCTCAAACTCGGTCCTCTCGGAAGTTGACAAGGAAGATCAAAATATTTTTTACAGTGTAGTAAATCCAGCCAAGGTAAATTTACGATTGAATACAATTAGGCCACTCCCCAAAGGTAAGCCAATTCCCAAGCGAGGGGATCTCATTGGCTCTTACAAATATGGCGGCAAAATGGAAAATGTACCCATCACAGCTGAAGATGTTTCACCACCTGAAGATGAGGAGAGATCCATCAGTCCCGTTCATTCTGCTTTGGACGATAACAATGGTGCCGACGATGACTTTATTGGCGATGATCAAGGTGAATGGGAACAGGAGAGCACCGAGGAGAGACAAGATAGTCTACTTGGTGACGATGAGGGAATTGAAAGAGTGGACAGCAGAAATTCTGGTGAAGAAGATCCAATTGAAATTATAGACGAGGACATTGCCATTCCAGCTAGGGACAAAATATTTGAAAATCGTTTTGAAAACGTTGTGGCCGGCAACTCACCAACCCATTCCACTGCCAGCAACTCACCAAGAGGTAGTACGGAAGGTGATTTGGACGCTAGTCCCAGAGAAAGACCAGTCAAGAGACGCAATCGTGACGAGCAAGATGAAGAGTATGAAAAACAAGAAATAGTTTTAGAGTTACAAAGTTTGGAGCGTCAAGGATACAAACTCAGTAGAGAGCCATCTATGGATCATTCCTTGGAATACTTGCAAAGAGAACTAGAAAAAATTACAATGACCAGAGATAGAGAAGATGGTACAGCCGCCATTAGTACAGCTTTGAAGAGGTTGGCCTTTTTTACAGAGTTGGGCAATCAAAAGTTGGGAAAGTTTTTAGAGTTGGATGGCTTTTCGGACAAGTTTGGAAAGGATATTGACAATAGTCCAGCTGTGGTGGATGGTCTATATAAAAAATATTGGAAGCGCAGTACCAGTCGTAGCCCCGAAATTCAATTGCTGTTCCTATTTATTGGCGCCATCGTAATGACTCACTTTGGTAATAAGTTTGGAGGCATGTTGGCTGATAAAATTACCAATGAAAACGATACTCACAACAGTCGCATTGCTGGTAGACAAAAAACAATACCCCGTCCTGAACAGCAACCTGTACAACCCCCACCTCAATACTATCCTTATCCACCTCAGTATGTAGATCCATACATGGGTAATCACATGTACCAATCCGTACAGTTTGGCGCACAACCAAATAATTATCACTACCAACCTTACAATCCATACCAACAAAATCCCTACTACTACGGTCAAGCTCCCCAACAGCAACCCCAAGGCCCTATTATGCAACAAAGAGTATTACCGGAACAGCCACAAAACCCCGTAGAAACTCCAACTCCAGTTAAACAAAGAAGAACATTACGTGGTCCTGAACAATAATAAATAGTTTATTTTTAAAAGCAAAAATCTAGGAAACTTGCTCCGTCAAATACATCTTTGAATTGAAAAATATCAACATTCTCATTTGTTGTGTTGGCGTTATTTTTATAGTAATATTTATAGTACTTTTTCAAATATTTAAGATCCATATCACTCCCCATCACTTGATAATCGGACAAAAACAAGGGTCTGGTCAGTTCGTCTAGCGGCTTTATTTCGGTGAACGAAATTGTACCATCATCTGCACCATACTTTTCTACATGTAAATTGTATATTTTTTTTAGGGTCTCGATGGCAATTTTGTTATTTTCAGAATAAAGAATGAAATAAAATTCGATGTCACGAGCAGCAGATTGAACATGAATTCCACAATATAGAGCAGCTGGTGGTGTGTATGGTACATATAGTGATTTACCTGCATAGTAAGGTCTGCGAGGAAGTCCTTTCATGGCCACTGTCGATCCATGTTCGGTTCTCATTGTTTTTCTACTTGATGATTTTTCAGAAATGGTGTTACTGGTTGGGTTGTAGTTGACTATTGTGGTCAACCACTCTTACATGATTTCTATTGGTTACACAATCTTCAGGCAAAAACTAACAAAAATAAAATGACAACAGATTGGAGCACTAAGCAGATCACAATGACTATTTCATATGATACTATTGCCACAAAGGGTGATATTTTGGAAAGTGCAAAAGAGTATTTGAAAAATATACAAGATTTGAATGTAGAGTTTCACTTGCTCGTGGACACCTGCTCGGAAAACACCTGCTCGGAAAACGCTCAAGAGCGCGTCGAACAATACGATTACCCTGGAGCAATTCAAAAAGAATTGGACATCAAATTTGCTAGCGTGGAGTGGGCAACAGAACCCAGCACGCGAAGAAGATATGGGTCATGTATCAAAAATTGCAAATCTGATTTTATTGTCATTCGTGTCAATGATGAAAAAAAAATTTCTTTGAATAGTCAAAATATTTTCTTATGCTACGAAAGCAAAGTTAGTTATGACTGGCCAAGAGGTAATGGCTTTAACATGAATGTTACTGTCTGGAAAGATGTATTCGATTTGATCAAGGATTATAGAGACCATGGTCCCGCAAAAATTATGAGAGCATACACTAATGTCTATGCATATCACGCTATGGATGACCTTGCAATAAACCAAATGCAAACCCAATTCGGTAATATAAGCTTGATGAAAGATGTCGATTTGTTGATCCCAGCAAGCAGTATCATCAAGCCTCCTTCAGAACCATCATTGTTTGTTAAAGTGATCGGTGATATGATATACAGACGGGCCAGCACGGGACATTTCTTGAGCGGAGAGACTTGTTATTTTATTGCCTTTGTAGCAGGCATGGGCTCTCTAATCTATTTGAAAGCAAAACAATGACTCGGCTGTAAGCGATTCTAATAAAGATATTTTTATTTTAAACCCATTCATGTGGCGTTGATTTAGAAAGCCCAGATTTCGTGAGTTCAACAAAAGCAAAACTCTACAACTAACATTGATAAAAACATGCGGTTATTATAAAAAAATTGCTCTTTGGCCCTCTACTGATTTAAAATGGCATTTAGATTTGCACCAATGGCTGACGCTTGGGGGGATGCATTTAAAGATGTCACTCCCAGCTACAGTAGTAATAGTAGCTCAAGCAGCCCTTATCAAACTCGCGATCTAGAAAAAATTTTGAGTGAAAAACAGAATTATGGGGACCTAGCACAATCGCAACAGCAAATTCAGCTCCTACTGTTGAGATTATTATTCAATCAGTACAAGGAAAATGAAAGAAAAGAAAAGAAGGCCAAAAAGAAGAGAAAAAAACAAAAAAAAGCTGACAAATGGATTTATCCACTACTCTTGCTGATCGTTTTGCTCGTTATTTGTTTTGTTGTCATGCACAAGTGGAAATAAATTTTCGTTATTACTTTTTTCCATTCTGTCAATCATTTGCCCCAATAGTGAGCCCACAACAATGTCTTTGAAAAAAAACCAAAGCACCGACCACTGACCGTTTCTGTATAACTGTTCTAGGGTATCCGTGGTTACGCCAATGGTCATGGGTTGTACCGTGGGCGTAATTACATTAATGGTATTATACCGATAAAGTGGGTCCAATGATTCCCAATGTTCATTGTCTAGTGTTTTTGATTGACAAAGCAACAATCTATAGATAAATACGGCAGTAAAAAGTTCATTATTTTTGAAGGGTAGTGGTTCGCTCATGTTATCTTTGATGCGGATTCCTATGGTTTCAGTGGGTGGAAAATGGGCCAATAAATAATTTCTAAAGAACCCCCCATCAACATAGAGCTTACCTTGGTGGGAAAAGGGTTTAAAAAGTACTGGGATGCACATGCTCATTACAAGACCCATTCTTATTTGCATATTTGGCGTCCTTCGATGATCCATCAAATAAATTTTGTTGTCATCAATGCAGGAACTGTTGCAAAGAAAGTATTTTTTCGTACTTGCATTAAATTCTGCAAAGGTCATGTCGTGGGGTAGATCAAGTAAATCAAATATTTCATCCACCAAATCATACAAACATTCGTGTGTGCAAAAACCACCACTGTGAGTAATGTTCGATATGTCCATAGTTTCTATAACTTTGATTGCATCCCACGTTTTTGACGACTTGATTATTTTGCACAATGTCCTTTGATCAATGCCAGCCAATATGGAGAATGTTATTAGGGCACCTATGGAGGTACCTCCACCACCTTTTAGAGTTTTGTAGAAATTGTTGGGTTTCAGTGCGCCTTGGGTCCTAGTAGTGTGCTTTTCTTTGCCACACAAAATCTTTACCAACATGTCTAGAGCGCCAGTAATGGCCACTCCACGCACTCCGCCGCCACATATGACTAGATAGTTTGGTGTCATTTTTTAAAACCATGCTATATTTTAGCTACATTTATGTAAACGGATGTCAGAGTTCTTGAATTGATAATAACGATTAATGTGTACTGGTGATCATGTTACAGTAACAATAAGATATATCAAGAGAAATGAACATCTTTGGTTCAAACTTTGTTCATAGAAAAGACTTTTGCAAAGCACTTGCAGGTTTGGAGATTGAGAATTCCTGGCCACAGAGACATAATGTCAAAAAACTTTTGTATTCGCTTTATTTTTCAAAGAACATGACAAACTCGGATGGTAAATTTTTGGCTTCTTTGCTAAGAAAATGTTTACGTCTGCATGACCCAGACTTGGCTAAAGAAATTGTTACTCATTTTGTTAAATGCAAACATTCGAAAAAATCATCAAAAAGTATAAACATTGTCATGCATGACTTTTATAAAATTTATCCCCACCACAGTTTGGAGCTATTGAATATTTTAAATAAATGTTGCACAAATATTTGTTTTGGAAAAATGGATGTAAGAAAACATATTTTGAAAATGGGGCATAAATTTTATGATATTAACATTATTTTTTCTTGACATTAAAATTTCTGTTTTGCAACCAAATTTTGGCATATTCTTCTCTTCTATAATTTTCTACAGATTGGGGGTCCAAATAATTTATTTTCAAGTGCATGACTTGATCGTAATCCAAAACTTTTTTATTGTCATGTTGTTGAAAATTTATTTTGATAAAATCTTTTGCCAACATTCTTTCACCACCATTTTTAAAAAATTCTCCAGACTTGGGATCGAACTGCCAACCTTCTCTAACCAGTTTTTGAACAACATCTATGTCACTGGACATGTTTTTATACGGGCCAACAAAAACATGTTCGATTTGCAATGTTTTGATAATGTTAAAAGGCACAAAGTCGCCTCACAATGTTGTCGCTGGGACGAAATAGCAACTACCAAAATGCCACAAGAAGGTAGCGAAGAATTGTTTTTAATTTGCAATGATTGTCATGGCAATGTAGAAATGTGGGGGTTGAAAACAACGGAATTTAGTGAGGCGTATGCGTATATCATTGAAAATCAGGACAAATTTAATTTGCCTTTGTGTCTAGAAAAAATTACAAATGAAGAAGATTTAGAAGAAGAATTTGAGCTTCAAAGCGATATGGACGATTGGGCTCGTTATGATTTTGTCATTTACAATCGTAAACAAGGCACCAGTTCCATGATTTCATCCGAATAAATTTTCCTTTGTTCGTTTTTACTCTTTTTTTAAATTTTATGTTGCCTAAAATAAAAAACAAAGATGTTAGGCAGCGGCTTGAAAAACAAGATGCAAATGATGAAGAAAGAACATCTTGAAAAAATCATGGAGGAAAACGAAAATTGTCTAGTTTATGAATACTCGGACGATGAGGATGATGATACACCACCATCCATTCCAATGAGTGTAGTAAAACCCAGACTGATCAGCGCGCGTAGAATATTCAAAGAATTGAGACTAAAAGAACCCGAACTGAGCGACGATCAAATTCGCTATAAAATATTGGAAATCGACCCCACAATAAAACAAATTGTGGAAAGCCACGGTAAAAACTTTGAAATTTTGACGAGCCGAGAAATCAAAGAGAACAGGGTAGACTATGTGCTCTACATGATCTACCTCATGGAATGTGTAGAAAAGAAATTGTTAACCCAAACAGATGCCAAGCTGAAAGCAAACCAGTTCTTGACCGAACAATTCATATCTGGGCAAGGTGACAATCAACCTCAATCCAGCGCCACAGCCGCCATCATAGCAGGAACTAGCAACATGACAAGGGTGGAAAGAAAAGAAGCAAAAAGATTGGCAAAGAAAGAGGCAAAAAAACAGCGGGCTAGGAACAATGCAGCCCCCAATGCCATTCCGGACGATATGGTTGAAAAATTGTTGGAACAACTCCCAAAGTAATGTAAAGCGTTCTTTTTTTGCACAATAAAAAACATGACAATAAAAATGGAACCCTCTTTAATCTTTTTGGAAGACGAAAATTTTATCGTAAAAACATCCCAAATTCCAGCATCTGGCCTTGGACTTTACACCAAAAAGAGCTGGAAAAAGGGAGAGCGAGTAATTCAGTATTTAGGCGAGTATTATACGTATAATATGGGAGTGGAACCGCAGGGGGACTATTGCTACGCGCCATCTAGAGGACAGTGGATTGATGCTGAAGACATGACAACGAGTAGTTGGGGCAGATATGTGAATGCGCCGAGGAAGAGCAAATTTAAATCGAACTTGAGGTGGGTCAACAAAGTTTACAAAGTTGATGAAGAACATGCCTATTCATGGATGGTAGCTCGAAGAAATATAAAAGCTGGTGAAGAATTATTTATTGGGTATGGTGCAACATTTTGGAAAGATGTCGCCAAAAGTATTAGTAAATAAAAACTTTCTTTACATTATCACAGCTAGCAACTCTGAACTTTTGGGGGTTCTGTTGTTTTCTTGTGCATTACCATCAATTTTATCTGCACATTGTTAAAAAAGTACATGACAAAGCAAAGTAAATAATGTCGCCATACAATAAAAAGTTTTCAAATCATGTCCACACACAAAAAGATTGTTATTTTGGCAGAAGACCAAAAGAGAACCAAGTTCATCACTGACACTTTGGCACAAAAAAAAGTTCCCTATGAGTTTTGGGATTTGAGCAGCAATACATTGGATTTGGCTCAAGTACCCATCAAGAATGTTGTCTATTATAACAGAGTCAGTCCAAGTTCTGCCATGCGCAACAATCATGGTACACCCAGTTTTGCCAAACTGTTGTTGACGTGGTTGGAACACCATGGTGCTACCATCATCAATCCACCTCACACTTTGGACATTGAGATGAGCAAAGGCTACCAAACCATGTTACTCAACGCTGCCGGTATTAGCACTCCAAAAACATTTGCTTGTGTCGGTAAGACGGATGTTGCCAAAACGTTGAAAACCCATTTTATGAATAGCAAAGTGGTGGTAAAAACCAACTTGGGTGGAAGCGGTGCCCACGTTGAGACATTCAAAGATGGTAAATCGGCGGCAGCAGCGGTGGCCTCTGAAAAGATAAAGTCTTTTGATGGTGTGTTTATTGTTCAAGAATTTGTACAAAGTATTGCTCACACTGAACAGCAGCAAATTACTCAATGTGCGGAGGTAGATCCAGCAGCACAACCCATCGTACCACTATTGGAAATACCACAACCAGTAGAACCAGGCCCCACAGTGCCAGTCTCAGGCAGAAGGACATTTAGAGCGAGAGTTGTACATCCCCAAACTCCTAGGTATCAAGGTCGTCAACAGGGTAGCCAACCCGCTGTCGTCGCAAAAGCAGTCCCCCCACCCAAGTTGGCGCCCGTTAACAAAAAGGCACCCCCAGCCGCACCAGAGTACGCTTATCGTTTGGAAATTATTGGCCACAAACCAATGTATGTATTGAGAATGAACACTGATCAGTACAGAGCCCCTGCACGTTGCCCTTGTGAGGGTGGTTCCAGTACTTTGGAGCGCTTCCAAGTCTTGATGAAACCAGAGAGAGAAATTCCCCTCGTTAGTGCCACTGTTTACAAGGACTTTGTCGCCAAAGCTGTACAAATGACCAAAGATCACAAAATTGGAACCGCAGCTTTCGAGTTCAAGATTAACGCTAGCGGTGTTCCCCAAGTTTATGATCTCAATGTCAATACAAATTATAATCCATCAGCTGAAAACTTTGCCAGAAAACATTATCATGATGTCGCTGTACCTAAAGGTTTAGATACCTTGGTTGAGTTTTTGTCTGGACACTTGTAAAATAGATTAAGAAGAAAATTAGCAAATAAAATATTTATAATAGTTTTCAATGTAAATGCCAAAACCCAAACTCTATCAAATCTAACACTTATGAAAAACAATACCCAGTGACCATAATATTTATAAATAAGAATAGGTTTTAATAAAAGTTTATTTATAACTGGCCGACCATCATCCGGGTTCTATTTTTAGATAGACCAAAGAGCTAGTCGTACTAGCTAATTATTACCAACTGTCATCCAAATATATACAATCATCATATCTTCCGCATAGTTTTTATTGGTGGCATCATTCGGCTTAATAGCCTTTTGCGACAGTGCTAGCGTTATATGTACATAGTGTGAAGCGGCAGATAACATTAATGTCTTTGTTAAGAAAATTAATGTATCCCAGCAAATGCAAAAAAAGACAGAGAAGACTCAAAATGCAAACGAGAAAACAATACCAACCGTCTTCAAGTGGTTCGACTATATCAAAACAGAAACGCTTGAAGAATTATTGAAAATAGGGCTAGATAGAGAGAGCATAGACGAGAAAAAGAAGAAGAAATTAATTAAAATGAGTTTAGTAAGTGGTAGACGTAAGGATACTCCCGGAGACAAGTACTCGTCCAAGTTCAAATTTATATATCCAAGTTGACTATTATAAACTAATTTTACCAAAAACCTGATGAACAGACCATTGCTATGTGAATTCTATTTTAATCAGCAACTCTTATCATAAGATTAAAAAACTTTACTTTCCTTCACATCGCCACGTTCTTAAAAAAATTTAGTAGTCCTAGCCTTGCCAAGCAAATATCTTTTTCGTTGTTTTCATTTTGAGTATTTGGATTCCATAAATTCAAGTTTGTGGCCAAGTTGTATACTTGCTTATAATTTGCCAAAAGAATGTATGATTCAGTAATACCCAACCGTTCTAGCACTAGTTTTCTTTCTGGTTGTAGTAACTTTGTTATCAAATTTCTAACAGTTTGCCTTTGAATGGGTGACCAAGCATAGTGCACACTGATTATTCCAGACTTTGATAGTTCTGCCAGTTGGGCTTCTATGCTTTTTGTGTTTGCTTGGGGGATTTTGTCATGGTGAAAATACTGATCTATAATTTCTTGCACCATTGTATTCTTGGGAGGTGGTTGGTTAATAAAAGTCCTACATAGTGGACAATTTCCTTTTTCTTTTATCCAGTCCCAAACACAGTCGTTACAGAAACTGTGTGAACATGGCAGTATCACAGCATCTTGCATAATGTCGGCACATATTATACATTCACAATGTTTACTTATCAGAAATTTGTCTTGCTCAATGTCCTGAAAGTCAGTGCTGTTGGTTTTCTTCATTTTTATTATCTATGTTATCTGGCACCGCTCAACAACTGTTAGTCAGTTGGTTGATCACTTTTTTTTTGGTCAACCAAAAAGTTATCGTCACAAAGTCAATCCTAGAATTTGAATAACAATGGTCACCAAAACAAATCCAATGTCACTTCGCGAAATGCTTCTCTGTGACGCATGTCACCGAACTCTCATCAAACCCTACACTTTTAATTGTGCCCTAAGTGCTCGAAACCATACAGTTTGCGACAGTTGTATAACTGATTCGTATACCTGTCCCAAGTGTAAAATACCTTCAGCAGATATTCCAACTCGAAACTCTGTCATACAAAGTTTGTTGGATGAAAGAACACTATCCATCACCGAAAAGGAAAATTATACCAAGCGTCAGCAAGAAGTCAGAGAGTTGCAAAAAAAGCAATTAGAAGAGTTGGAAGAACTAATGAACGCCAAAAATCCAGAGTATGAATACTGGAATATTTTTGAAGAATGGACTGACAAAGATATTTTGAATTTCAAGCGTGCGCAGGCAAAATATCGGGGCGAAGCTAGACTAAAATACTTATCGCTGGTATCATGCACGTACGATTCAATCATGAATATTGATGATCCAAAAACTATTTTGCATATAATGAAGAATTTGGACATGGTGGTACCACTTCAACCAACAAGTTGTTGGAGGCCGGACATTTTGGCAGCCAAAGCCAAACTATCTTTATTTTTGACATAGTTAGTACTTTTGCATCGCAGACAACAACTTTGCTGTAGATGTTCCTGTTACTATTTGCATAATCTTATCATCTCTAATAAATACAAATGTTGGTACAGTTTTGATCTGATATAAATTTGCCAAGTCCTCGCAAGCGTCAATATCCACCTTCAAAAAAACCTTGTCAGAGAATTGTTTGGCCCAAGCATCGATAGTGGGTGCCATTTTCTTACAGGGCAAACACCATCGTGCTGAAAAATCCACCACCACCAATTTTCCAGATGCTTTGGTAATTTCATTTTCGAGGTTGGTTGCACTGGTGATATTTTTTACTGTCTGCATTCTTTTAACTTGGAAATATTTTAGTCCCAATCAAAGTTTGGATTTATTTTTACATTCCTCGCTGGCCCCAAGCTTTTTATTTTTGCTAGCGCGGTTATTTTATTTTGAACTTGGAATGTTGAGCGCTTTTCACTTTCCAAAGTTTCAACAAAGCCAACATAGCCGAAAAGTTTTTCTGTTTTTCTTTCCAACAAAAATATTTCTGCGCATCCCCTAGTGGCCGCTCTCAGTGCTGCTGAATAGGGCGTTTCTGCGATAAAGTAAGGACCTAATCGGTATCCTTCTGCATTCAGTTGTATAAATTCTCTTGACATTATCCTTTAGATGTCAATCTTATAATCACACGTGAACATTATCTCTGATAGTCCAAGTTCATTGTCGTTGTAGTGCCAGAAATATTATAGATTGTACTATTTAAAAAATCATGTCTGGTTATTATGAAATTGGTGACAAAAAAAGTGTTTTTTCCAAAGTTTATTTTTATGGCGTCACCATTCCTGGAATGTTGTTGCTATTTGCTCAAAGTTTGGCTGTAATAGTTTTGTGGTCAAAAATATTGTACGATTATTGGCTTACTAGTATTGCCTTGACTATGACGCCTTTGGTAATTGCGGCAACATCTTGCTCCAGCATTTTGGCTGGCTACTATATTTTGTACTTGATATTATGTGCGCTGGGATTATACATTGCTGTTAAGACTGGAGTTGACGATGATGATTGTTTCCATACAGCTGACACGCATCGCGGTATTTTAATATTTGTGGCAATATATCCTCTACTATTTTTCTTTTTCGTATTTGTCGTTCTGGGTATTGTATTGTGCATAGTCACAGTTGTATTAATGGCCAACGGTGAAGGAGGTGGATGTGAAAACTCTGGAAATTGTTGTTCGGGAGGTGGTGGTTGTGATAATACAGATTCGATGCTTTGTTGCATGGGATGTTGGTTCCTATGCAACTCTAACAATAATAACTCATCTAGATGTTGTTGTGTACCCACCAGTAAATCGGAAGAAGATGTCATTGTGGTTGTAGACAAAAAAGAGCATACTATTCAATAAAGTTTATCTGGTTCCCAAAAACTGGAAATAATTTCAAAATCACAGAATGTTTTGGTTATACTGACATCTAAATCCTTTCTTATGCTACCAAGGAGACCTTTTGTTGTTTCTGCACTGTTATAATCATACACACAATTGCTATGAATTTTGAGAATTATGGCCCTAATATTATTTTGTGATGGATAACTCATTTGTACTTCTGAAAACAAGTAGCTCCACAGATCCATAATGTCGTCGTTGTTTTTATAAAACCTGTATTTATTCATGATAAAGCACTTTACTCGATGATAATTTACACTGCCCTGATTTTTTAAAAATCTCTCGGCAACATCCCTAAAACTTTGTTCCACTTGAGCTATTAAATTAGTGGTTGCCATTTTCCCATAGCCAAATAAATAAATGTTTGAAATGTTTGGACAATAATTTAGGTAGAGGTTATTATAGGTTTGTGGAATGAACAAAAGATGTCAACAGCACGCGAGAGAAGGTTATACTATTCTGGTTGGAATAAAACTCAAAGCACTGGTGTCATGCGCTGGCCAGTGGGACACTTGAAAAACGATAAAGGTCAAGAACATCCTCACATTACTGTCACCGACGATGGACAAGTAATGCTGGACACCAATAAAACCTATCCAGACGATAGTATTGCATTTGCACGGGATTGGATCATGTCTTTAGATCCCAACTTGAATGATGCGCACAACAAGTCGGCAGTAAACTTTTTGAACCAAGCTATTGCTGTAATGGATCAGAGAGCAGTAAAAAGACATGGATATAGTTATAATCAGGAGGAACGTGATTTAAAGGTGCCATATGAATAAATATCAAGGTTCAGTAAACATTATTTGAAACATAGTTTTTGTTATAGATGCCACCAATAATCCCTCTCTTTTACTTTTCTTATTATAATCACATGACCACTTTTGCCAGCATAGATGTTATTGAAAGTATGCTAAAGGCCTGGCCCAATGTCCGAAAGATGTTACAGTACCGCCACTACGAATGTGACCAAGTTCCACTCAAAATTAGAGCCAGAGATATTAATATTCAGTGCATAAAAACGGGCGGTAAAATAATTATTTCCAAGCACATGACCATAGAAAAAAAACAAATTGTGGTCATATTCACGCCACTTTATAATGTCGGTATCAATCCAGTCAGACAGTACGTGGAATGGATGCGCAGAAATGGT
>Ga0302194_10000929_pt1 | contig 18757 bp, 10 predicted proteins | sample II_Bog_N1_1_FD_200227 | JGI IMG/M metagenome (GOLD analysis project Ga0302194, IMG submission 200227) | Peat permafrost microbial communities from Stordalen Mire near Abisko, Sweden - II_Bog_N1_1 | ecosystem: Environmental > Terrestrial > Soil > Wetlands > Peat | place: Sweden: Abisko...
GCGATAACACGGGTTCAAATCCCGTCGGGGACGCCAATCATTTCAGCAACTTACGCGCTTCGATGATTTTTTCGTACGTCCGTATTGTTCCAATAGCAGCGGTGCTCTCGTTGTGAGGGTTGTCGTCGAGCAACATGCTCACCAGGCGGCTCTGCGCTTTACGCTTCACTTCCGTTACTGCCTGCGCGTAAAGATTCATCGTCACCAAGCTATTTGCGTGCCGCAATAATTCCTGCACAGTCTTGACATCCTCCCCATTCGCTTTGAGAAGAGTCGCGTATGTGCGCCGGAATGTGTGCCAGCCGATCCGTCCATCGATTCCGGCGGCCTTCACTGCTGGTTGCAAGTGCCAGCGGTTGAGCGTCCCCGGCCAGTACGGCTGTGTGCCTTTGACGTGTGGACTGGCAAAGACCCAATCCTCCGGTTGCGGATAAGCACAAAGGGTCCGCCAGCGCCACAATGCTTCCGCCAGACGCGAATCCAATGGAACAGGCTTGCGCGATGCCTCCGTCTTGCATTCGCCCACGTGCTGAAGGGAAATGGACCGCGTGACGCTGATCTCGAACTTCTCGAAATCAATGTCCTGCCATTTGAGTGCCAGCAGTTCACTCACCCGCAGCCCGGTCATCACATCGACCAGAACGGCGGTGTGCGTCGGCTCTTCTAGATAGAGAAGCAATTCCTCGACCTCGGCAAGCGTCAACACGGTGGGAATTTCTTTGCGCTTGGAACTCTGGCGCACATGCGTAATGGGATTCCGGTCGTGCCACTCCCAGCGAACTGCGTGATTGAAGACCGCGTGCATGATGTTCCGGATTTTTGCCTTGCTGCCGTTGGAGAGATCGAGCGAACGCAGCCACTCTTCGACGGCAACCGATTTGACATCCTTCAGCCGGTAGTTTCCCCAGCGAGGCAGAATCCACTTCCTGAAGTAGCCCTGGTACGTTTCGCAGGTTGCGAAGGTTTTGTTCGAGTCTTTGCCCAGTTCCTTTTCACGGTAGTGTTCGACAAGCGTTTGAACACTAACCGCTTCGAGGCTGAAGCGCGGACTCTCAGCGTTGATGTTGACCAAAAGCGACGCAACAGCCCGTTTCGCCGCTGCCTCGTTCGGATACTGTTCCACACTTCCGACAACCAGACTGCGGCGTTTGCGGCTTCCGTCGGCAAGGGATTCGTACCAGCGATACTCCCATGCACGTGGACCGCGCTTGCGCTCCGCAAGCTTGAGGTTGCCTTGTTGATAGCGTGTCCGTCTCATTTCTTCCCCATTTCAAGAGTGGTGAGGCGGCACGGATAGCTGTTCCGAGTTTACCGCGTGAGGCGGACAGTGGCCGAGATTGGAAGCCAGATATCGACACTGCTTGCCTGCCTTCAAACCAGCCACAAGGCTGTTGTGGGCATACTGCGGGAGGGCTTTGCGAGGCACCTTCGCGAGGGCCGCAGCCTGGTCGCTGTCGAGTAGGGGTTCAAGAACCTGGCGGGAATCGAACATCGTTCGTACACTCCTATTTACCACGATGCATTGGATCGTCGAACGTGTCTATGTTGCGCAGAGGAGCAATTTGCGCCTCATGGACAATCTTTAAGGCATTATTGGAAACCGGAGTTACATCAGAGCGCAGGAGGGAATTGTAGGCTCTTTGAGGAACCATTGGCGCAGAGAATATTTGATTTTATGAAATCGAATTTGATTGTCATCTGGGAAAATCTTCTGGGATATTGCCCGTATGGCGAGAGCGTAGCTGAGGCGCGGTCTGTGCTGAATACAATCAATTCCGCCACCCTCGGCGTTTACCCCTGATCCTGATGCCGGAAGAATGTGCAAAGCATCATCCAAGCGTAGGCGTGCAATGCGCGGTCGGGAGGCAGAACCACGTCAAGGGATCGGGCGTAGGAGAATATGGTGCGGTTTGCCAACAGCTCGGAAGCCGTGCCGTTTCGGGCTACAAAGGCGTTTGTCAGGACAAACCTTTATAAAATCCACCTGCTTAACGAAGTGCTAATTCGCAGAAGACGTAGGACACTCACCTCTCAGCCCAACCGGTAGGCACATTAATCTGAGACTAGGTAGTCAAGCAGAATCTTGCGATCAAGAAGCCCTGCTTCGAAGTCAGTCTGACTTTGCGAGTCCAACAAACACCGTAGACAAGCCTCACGGCAATGCTTGGCGTGTATGGCATTGCCTTCAAGGAGTTCTCGCGTGCTGCGCAGCCAGCGCTCATGATCGGCCAAGAGGGACTGTATATGCCCTGAACCACCGGCAGCGCTATCGAAGATGTGGACGCCATAAATGGCACTGGGACTTGTGCCCGAGGCGACCGTCCTCGCGGAAATCTCCCGTGGATCAACTTCAAGCAGCAGAGCTCCGGACAAGCGCAACGCATGGCTCAGCGTGGTGGCAATCTTCCTTGCATTCTCATTAGCGTGGAAAGGTGACATCGCAGTTAGCACATCCAGTTGCAGAACATCTGTGTTAGTTTCCGCTCCGAGCGACTGGTTGCGCAGTACACCCTCGCCGTTCGACCAGCAAGTAGCACTCGCCTTTTCCGACCAGAGTGGCGCATGGGTTTCGAATCCAGCTGGTAGGTTTACACGAGCCTGTCCAATCTTGTGCTCACGTGTGGCATAGCCACAGCGCGTGCAGATGGCGAAGCCTAAACCGGTGGGGCCTGCATTGGCTGCAAACAGGCGTGCGCCTTCGCAGAAATGACCCTGGAGACGTGAATTCCCGCCGAAATTTGCGATGGAAACCGCGTTTGGCTGACGAATCATGTCTAAATCGGCGACGGCCTCAACCTCACCGACGCGTGCTGGATCACCAGACCAACTCGGCGGGTCCCAAGCAGCGCAAAGATAGCCGAATCGTGGAACGATGGTGGAGGTGCCCAATGGCCGCTCTGTGGGTGCGGTGCAGATCCGGCACTCCTTCAACTCAGAACGAGTGTCGTAAAAAACATGACCTTGTACACATTGAAAACGATAATGTCTAACGCCGAAACCGCCGCCATCAGGCTCAAAGCTGCGCACCAGTCCGCGAGACTGATAGATGCGGCCCCCAGCCAGCAGGCGCGAGCCGGGCACATACTCATTGAGCGCCATAGTCCCATCCCGCTGTAGCTTCACAACATCTGTTTCCCGCTGATAGTAGCGGTCGGACGGAAGCCGTAGCGCCTGGAGTCCGATTGGGAATCCATACCTTGGGAGGAAGCGTAATGTGGCTAGTTGCTCGATGACCGTGATGTTGAATAGCTCACGGGTTTGGTGGGCAATGGCATTCAACATGGATTTGTCCGCGCCTTCGCCTTTACCCTTCTCCCACGCGCTGATTAGGTAATCGTAGGCAGCGACCCACGGTTCGATCACTTCTCTGAAGCAATTTCGTGCCTCCGCGAGCAATAGGGGCAAGGGCACTTGACCACATTCGAGTGGAGTGCCTTGCAGGAGTTCGTGCGCTTGTCCGAGCGTGGTTGCTGGGTTGGTTTCGCAGAAGAGCAGGAAATCGATGAAGTGCTCGTGTAGTCCTCGCCCGTTTCCTATCCACCAATCGGGCGGCTGTGCAGGAATTCCCGTGTACTCGCCGAGGGTTTCTCTGGAAGCGAAATGAGCGTCTCCGATGGGCAGTTTCGGTCGCCTACAAAACCAGCCCATCTTGCCAAATGCTTCCATTGCTCCCACTGAGCGCGAAGGGAACAGTCCGCGAAAGAATTCGCCAAGAACGAAAGCATGGAAATGCAGTCGGGAAAAGCGCTCCCGTTCCAAAAAGATTTTTGGCGGACGAAGATCACGGCTGAACAGGTCGCCGAAGTCGCGAAATACTGCCTGCTCATAGCCGATTGCCCTGGCAAAAAGTGCAACTAATGTGGAACCATCGTTGCGGCGGCCTGCGCGCCCACCCCGCTGCTGATAGTTGGCCCGTCCGGGAGGAACATTCGCCAGTAGCACACCAGACAACCCACCGATATCGATACCTACCTCCAACGTAGTTGTCGCGCTGAGAAGATTACGCGCACCCTTCTTGAACAGGTCCTGGAGTCGGCGGTTCTCTTCCGGCTTTAGCTGGGCGGAGTGCTCTTCAGCCCATAGTCCCATATTGCTTTCGGCAGAGCGGAGAAAGTCAACCCTCTCACGTCTGAGCGCTGGATCGCTGTCCAACTCTTCACGAGTGACCGGTTCGAGCGTTCGCTCCGGCTTTTCCTCAGGGGCGAAGCCAAGAACAACTCGCGGCCACACTGCGCCTGTCACAATGGAACGGAACAACATCTGCGGCTTTCGAAGGTAGAGTTCAGCAAACACTAGGCGCAGCGCATCCGTGGAACCGCTTCGAACAGGCATGCTCTTGTGCTGCAAAAACGGCAGGCGATTCGCGCGAACACCGACGATGAGTGAGTCGAATGCAGCCCTGAGGATGAGTGGCAACATCATAGAATGGCGGGACTTTTCCACTCCGAGACGCTCCAGGACGCCCGTTAGGAAGCGTGTGCGCGCATTGCCGGAGGATTCCGGTTTCCATAACGGCTCCACACGGTATCCTGTTCCGTCAAATGAAAACCACCGCCCGATTGGAAACCGCAAGATATCTGCATCTCCAGGCTGGTCGCCCTTTGGTTGTTCGTTGAACGTTACGTACCCGCGGTCGCGCAAAAGGTCGCACAAACAGGCGAGCAAATCAGGCCAAGCGGGCGCAAGTCGATCCTGTTCTTCACGCCGGAACTGGTCAAGTGGTGGTAATGTGCAGGTATCGAGTCCAGGGTAAACGACCTCTGCCAAACCGAGCGTTTCCATGGAGTGTGGACGGTGCAACAGAAATTCGCGGGCAAACAGCACGTTTGTTCCAGTAACGACAGCATTCCTATTCGCTTCCCAGAAGCCATGCCAACGCATCGGCCAGGTCTCGTTGTTGTCTTTAGGCACGCAATTCTGTTTGCCTGCCTGAGACCGGGCAAAGAACTGTGCGAGTTGTACGTTACTCCGCATACGCTCGGCCCACGCAGCCATTGAGCGACCAGTCTGCGTGGCGACAAGTTCCTTTCGTTTGGTAGCCAGATCGGCGTCAACAGCAGCCCTGACGGCTGCTGGCAAACTCGCCGGCGTACTTGTCAGCTCTGCAATTGCCGTTTGTAGAGCAACAACATCGGGCTCCTCATCCAACAGCCTGGTCATTACGACTCGCCCCAACAGTAGCTCATGCTGATATGTAAGATGGGGTCCTAGACGCGCCGCCTGCCGGCGGCTGTCACTAAAGGCAAGTAACTGGCGACCGCCTGCTGGAAGCATAGATCTAAGCAATGGATCGCTCTGCGGCGGCATGGCAGCAAGTACGCTTTCGGCTACGGCCGGCAGAGTCAGAGTGTCCGGGAGTTGCATGGGCTCAAAGATATCTTGGTCTGCTTCGCAGTTCGGACAAACCTCACAACGTGTAAGGAATGCACTGCGAGTTTTACTTTCGAAAACACTGCGAGAATCAAGATCCAAGGTGAAATCCGCGGCGGATGCGTCGCGGCTAGGCTTCACAAAAACATTCTGTTTACTTGCCGTGGATTCTCCGTCTGTTCGCAAGACTGGCCAGCGGGATCGTAAGCGCAAAGTTTCTTCGCTGAGCACACCCGCAAGCATCCACTCGTTGCAACGACCACAGAGTGCTAAGGTCAACGTCGCGGCTCCGCACTCTGGGCACATATCGGCCAGATCTGGGATCAGGAGCCCAGCTCCTTCAACACACAGTGTCCGATCCGCTGTGCAATTAAAGTTGACGCACACACTGAAGTGACCTGGCGCTCGCACTTGGAGATGGAGCTTATGTGGGATCAACGGCAATGCATCGTAGTGTTCCCGGGCGCGAGCGCACATCTGTAGCAGAGAAATTGTCGCTCGTTCTGCTTCACCTCTACTATTTTCCGGAAATATGTGCTCGGCTATCTGTTGGAGTGGTAACACAGTCTGGTGATGCTGAACTCGCCGTGTCCAAAAGAACGCATCCAAGCGATGAACAAGCTCTGACCTACTGAGAAGTCGATGCAGCAATCGCGCTGGCATCGCTTCATCAGCGTATTGCGTCAATGTAGCTGTAGAGACAAGCGGGCGCACGCAATCTAAAACGGCAGCGACGCCTTCTGAATCGATCCGCAACTTTGCATTCTCTGTGTCGACAAAGACAAGGGGTTCGAGCACTGCTGCATTTACCTGGTCTGCACGCGCATACACTGCCGCATCGACAATCGGAAGATCGCGTTTGTGCGGCTCACCGATTATGGGGGAACAAACTAGGGTATCGCTCTTGGAGAACAGCTTTGCGATGAAGTCATGAAGCTGCTGCGTTGTACCACCCAGAGTGGCAGATGTCGCAATATGCAAAACCTCGTTTGGATGAACTCCGCATCTCAGAAGGACGCGCCGCAGTAGCATACAAATGTCAGCTGCAAGTGTTCCGCTGTACAAGTGAGCTTCGTCCAATACGACCGAGCGTAAAGCCGAGCCGAAAAACGGCGCATCTTGTGGACGGCATAGCATGTATTCCAACATGGAATAGTTGGTCACAAGTATGTCAGGCGGTGTTTCCCGACCTTGTTCACGTGTAAGAAGGCGGGACGCATTTGGCTTCTCATTGGCTAGGGAGGACCATTTGAGCGCCTTCTGATCTTCCGGCGTTTCCGACGTAAAGTGGAGAAAAGTCACTGTATCTGAATCTCCCTTTTGAGAACGCAACCAAGCTTGCAACCTGTCTACTTGGTCGTTGATCAGCGCATTCATGGGATAAAGCAGGAGCGCGCGAATCCCGGTTTCTCCTGGTTGACGAGGATGGAGAAAAAGGTCGTTCAATACCGGCAGCAGAAACGACTCAGTCTTACCGGCGCCTGTACCTGCTGTAACCACAATTGCAGGCCGATCCTTGGGCTGCGCACCAGGTATGCTGCGCACTGCTGTTCGAACAGCCGCTTCCTGATGCGTATACAGCGTCCGCTCCTTTGGGTGAGCCGCGAGATTGTCGAGGATATGTAGTAGCCGCTGGTCGAACACACCGCTTTCAGCCAACATGCTGAGCGTTGTGCCATTCGTCTTGCTCGGAAACAAACACTCCACCCACAACCGGCCAACAACACCGCCAGACTTCTCATCATCTTGCCAAGCGTTCTGGCAGAGTTCAAGCAGGTGTCTATCTCGGAGCGGGCGGTAGCTCGTAGCAAGTTCCACTATCCGCTTTCGGACATCAGATTGTGTCTGGAGCGCATCCAACTGAAGTGTCTCGTTCATAGGGATCCGTCCTTGAGTTCGCGATAAAGATGGTTGCATATTAGATGCGCGGCAAGAAATGCGCAACAAACAGCCGAGCGCGCGATGGCCAGCCGCAGCCACTTGACCTCGGCTTGTTCACCACGGAATAGCAGTTCTGCCGGTTCGGTTATGCAACTAGTGAAGAACATGCTGTCTACTGGGGAGCTGTCCACCCAACTGCGAAGATCGTTAAGGGCGGCTTCTTGGAGGGAGGATAGATCATCTGGCCTGGTGGACGGTGGGGGTACGCCAGCGAAAGAATGAAGACGATAAACCATAACCTTGACGACCAACTCCGTGCTCTTCCGAAGATCCGCAATCTGCTTGGGGTCGCGTTCTTTGTGAAAGAAATTATTTACGGGAATAAAGTTCACCAGTTCCTCGCGGCGAGTGAACTCCTCTTTCACATATGTGACCAGTAGTTGTGCCAGAAGCACAGGCTGAGCGCGCAGGAGAGATGCTGCTGGCTCATAGAAGTTATTCTGCCAGTCCATTGCTAGTACTGCGGCGGCATGCTTTTCGAGAAAGTCTTGCACCACTGTGTTAGTAGGGCGGAAAGAGAATAGCAGGTCGCGCAGTGGTGCTACATAATCAAAAAGGCTCCCATCTATATGCGCACCACAGAGGTCTTCCAGCAGCGGTCCCGTTCTCGTCCATGCGTCAACAGTAGAGATCGGGTGTTGTGCAGTCCTTCTCCGCACACAGCCGCAAAAGGGCTGCATCAGCACTGGAAAGCGCCAGGCACGAAGCGCTTTAGCTGTGGCTATCCAGTCCTGTGTGTGGTCAAGAATATGGCACCATCCTTCAGCCACACTCTGCCAAGCCGAAGTTCTCGGTTCTCCCTGAAAGCGTGCTCCACGCCACATGCCTTGCCACGATAGAAGCCAGCCAAGAGGTTCCGCCACGCTCTCTCCGAGGACATACAAGGTTGTCTCATCAATCAGTTGGACCTCAAGAGGATCGAGACACCGTGGTGTAGTCCTATCCCGTTCCCATACCCAAACACGAAACTCATTTGCTCGCTGAATACACCCACGCAATCGCAGTAGGAAACTACTCTGGTCAAACTCTATGCCAGCCAAAAAGCCTGTCGCGTATACAGCGGACGCGAGCGTGATACGGCTCGTGCGGTCTTCGTGCATGAGTCCGAATCGGATATAAAGCGGCTCGCCACAACAAGGTATCTGCTGCCGCCGTACCAGATCAGGCTCAGCAAACAGAGGCTGATCGCCTAGCATTAACCAGGCTTCCTGCTCGGCACTGGATTGCCAGCGGCAAGCCAGTGCTCTACCCTCCAAGGCACCGGAGTCCAACGGACGCGCTGCGTACAAATCATGCCATTGCCCGTCTTCACTCTGATACGCCGCACCTGGCACCGCAGGCCCGGCGGGTTCCGCAACTAGCGTCATAAAAGTGCGCTCTATGCCACGCCGAGCTTCAATAAGTGCGGACGCTCGCCTGTAACGATAATTTGGTGCGACGCTAATGTTCGCAAATGCTCCATTGTACTTCTGTCCGCCAAATCGGAACCACTGACAGGCCCAGCCATCTTCTAGCTCAACCCGAACACTCAGGCGACTTGGTGAGAGTTCTTCTGCAACCAGCCTTCCGTGAGCGACAAACTGGCGCTCATCCGATGAGTCATTTTCGGGCACCCAGAGCAGTTGCTCCCCCGCAAAAACAGCTATCTGCTTTGTAAGGCCTTCTGGAAATCTATAAAGCGCCCAGCTTTCCGAGCACAGCTCGTAGGAGAGGATGTCGGAGCCGCTCCGCACCTGAAGGTCAGCGCGCACAATAAGTGAGCATATACGTCGGGGGTTCTTCTGCATCTCGCTTTTGTCCAGCACACGTCGTCCCTGCGTGCCTGCAAATAAGATGACATCCTCAGAATCATCCCAAAAAGCGAACCGTTCTTTGTATAAGCCGACATGAGGTAAAATAATCTTCACTTCTCGCTCGGGTTGCTTCAGTACGTCGCGGATAGACACGCGCAAGGGTCCTCCATCGAAGACAAGATGCCCTTCAGCGTCGCCTACGATGAAAGTTAGTGGGAGGCCTTGCATGGCCAACGTCAATCGCTGGGCGTCTGCTGTAGTAAGCTCTTTTGGCAGGTTACGTGAAAGTGGAAGGGTGAACTCACTATCTCCGAGTCGCGGTAGGCCAAAGAGTGTTGGATTTCTATCCTCATCCTCAATGCGTCCCGAGGAACTTGCGGGTTTACTCAGACGTGTCTGCTGCAAGCTAGCCAAGAACAGGGTTCTGCTTTCCTCAGGGCACCATGGAGAGTGTATTAGTTGGAATTCAACTTCGGTTGTTGTCGAATTCAGAGCCGCCTTTCCTAAAGCTGCCCAAAACTGCTGAAAGGTGACGGAGCTGTTCTCTTCTTCTGGATTCAGAAGAGTGCGCACTGTCTCGGGTACTACATATCCGGCCAACCAGGTTGGAAGCTGATGCTGGGCCACCTGTGAATTAAACCCAAACTGCAACATCACTGTCCGCCAGTAGTGCATCTTGCCGCGCAGATGTAATTGATTTCGCAAAGCTAAAATGTGACAGGCATCGCGTAGAGATTCACGACACTCTGATATGGGGTACTCGGCGTACCCAAACCAGCTTTGCTTTAGAGCGCTACTACAATGGGATGCGACAGGAGCCCACAAGACATCGTTTTCCCTGTTACGGGCAACTGCGGTGCTGACCGCGAGCAAGAGAATACCTGCTTCTAAGCTCTGCGGAGAGGGGACATGTTCAGCTGAGCATTGATGAGCCCACTGGAGAAGATTAGACCAGTCTTTGGACTGCAAGCCGCACTCCACCAGGGACCAGCGCGGCTCTGATGAATTTTCTTTGAACCATCGGCTAAAAGTCAGAAAGCGCTTTGTGCACAGGTCCGTGAAACGAGAATCGCTAGGGGCGAGGTCATCCAAAGAGACGAGATATTCGGGTGGGACTAGCATGGGGTCGTTCGCTAAGCAAAATCAGAGTCTTCAGTTCGTAAAACTGCTGAAGAGATCGTCCAAGTATCGCACGGTGGATCATCCTAAGGCCATAGATATTTGACCACTCGGCGGTTCAGTTTTCGGAGGAACCCTCAGACCTGCGAGCGAAAGACGGTCAGACCTGACTTTCGGCCAATTGCCTCGACGGGTTCGCCATGCCTCCGAGCAATGACCACTCTGCTTCCAGATCAAGCAGCATCCATCCAAAAGGAACATGAAACGGCCGGCCTGTCGCACGGAACGACTATACGGTTGACACGGAAGCTGCAAGGAAGAGCCGCATTGTTCCAGCGGATTGTCCGATGATTGACTGGAATCACCGGCTCATTCCCAGATCGTGCCGATGGCGATCTTTTTTCCGCAGCACCGACGGTTCAATGGTCTGCGAAGGCGACTGCGCCTGAACACGCTTTAGCACGGGTTGAGGCGATGTCTGCTCTCTTGCCAGTTCAGTTACCGATGGCCGCGCAGTGGAGATGCCGAGCATATTGCGCAGTTGTTCGCGGTCACTGGTGACCACGACAATTTCCTGTCGGCCACGCGAGGCCCCGACGTAGAACAACTCCTGCTTCATCGCATCGGCGGAGAGGATTACCGCGTCCACCGTCTTTCCCTGGCTGCGATGCGCGGTGACAGCATAGCCATGATCGAACTCGTGGTAATTGGCCGGCAACGTCCGGCCATCTTCAAGGTGAATGCGGCCGCCATCGACATCGCGCACTTTCACCAGTTCGCCATTGGTGGCTCGGAAGTCCGCTGCGCCGCGATTGCCCGTCAGCAGAAGCCTGTCGCCGGGAGCCACTTCGATCTGTTGGCATTCATATACAGAAAATGAGCGCGCCTGTGATGGACTCACCATGCACTCCATGCCATGCTGGTCCCTGGCGACGATGCTCGACTTTTCTGTCCGCTCGACGGTAAGCGCCTCATGTTTTTCGATCCCACGCGAAGAGCGATGGAAGAGCAGAACTTGCCCTGACTTGTAGTTCACCAAATCTTTCTTTTGCGCCTCGGTCCATTGCAGCGGAACATAACGCTCGGCGACAATGCTGCGATGCAGTTCGCCGCGCTGCTTCATATCCTCACGAATGGCATCGGTAATCTTGCCAATCTCATCATGCGTACCGGCAACAACAAGAACCGAACGGTTTGCATCCGAGGTGAGTGTCAGATATGCAGATGCTACCGCTTGCGCGCGCTCCAGATACGGAACCTCACGAACAGCGCCAAGGTGCTCCAGCTTTTCAAATCCTTGCTCCGGCGATTGCCGCAACGTCTGTATTGCATCCCGATATTGAGCCTGCGTTTGCCGTTGCACAGCCGTCAGTGAAACACTCTTCATCCGCGATTCCTGTTCCAGAATGCGCAGTGCATCCGATGCTTCGACGCTCTGAAGCTGGCGCGTGTCACCAGAGAACAGAATCCGCGCCTCTTCGCGCTCCGCCAGTTTGAGAAGTCCCTCCATCTGGCGGCCTGAGACCATGCCTGCTTCATCCACAATTAGAACTCTGCCGTGCAACGCGGCCTGCGCCTTTGGGTCATCCAGCAATCGCGAGATCGTCATCGCGTCGCGGAAGCCGACCTTCTGCAACTCCTCGACCGCGCCGCGTGTTGGTGCAACTGCCAGAATTTCACGACCGGCCTCCCGTAAACCGCGGGCGATTTCCGTGAGCGTAGCGGTTTTGCCGGTCCCGGCGGCTCCGCGCAGATTGACGGCAAAATCCCGCGAATCCAGTATCTGATGAACAGCCCGCAGTTGTTCCTCTCGCAGCCTTTCCGAAGCGCTGAACTCGCGCTTCCCGCCCAGACGTTCATAGTGCCCTATTCCGCCATCCACCGCTGCAATCATGCGCTGTTCGCGTTCAAGACTTTCGCGCGTGGCCAGATTGTTCCCGGCCCGGATAAGTGAACCCTGCGACTGTTCCAACTCCAGAGCACCGCGCAGTTGATGGCGATCAATCTTCCCGCGCCCGTGCCGCAGGGCCTCGGTCATCAACTCGTGCTCGCGCACAACCGAACTGCGCTCAAAGAGATGCTCTTTCGCGTGTTGAAGCGACTCCGCTGCTTGTAAGAGTTCATGCGGAATCACTTCGGCACGATCAATAGACTCTTCATGCAGATGCTTCAGCGCGTGGCGTTCTTCAGGCAACAACCTCGCCTGCTGCTGTGTCCGCAATCTCTCCGTGGAGATTTCCGCCAGTTTGTCGGCGCGGGATTCACGGACCAGCACGGCAACCTCGTTATTAGTCGGCTTGCGGCCATGCTCCAGGGTGAATCGTTCGATAGCGGCATCCCGCTGCGCGCTGCGTACGCTGTACTTTTCGAGTAATACATCGGAGACGCCGCGAATCTCAAAGCCGTGGTCTCTGCCTTTGGAATCGCGGCGCGTCTCAATCTCATATCCCAAGCCACATACTTCGCGCGCCAGGGCGTTCCGGTAAATCTCCGTCAGATACGCACGGCGCTCATACAATCCCGATGCTTGCAATGCCTTCCAGCGTCCCTCCACCCCATCAAAGGTCAAATTGGCTGTAACGGCGTGGGTGTGCAGTTGCGGATCGAGTTCACGGCTGGTGTCGTGCCGGTATGCAGCCACAATCCAGTTTGCCGTTGCCCTGTCCTCGTTCGCACCATTCAGCCGGACGCGAGCGGCAGCATAATTCTCTGCCTCAGCCAGTGCCTCCCGGACAGCTTTGTCGTGGGCGGCAATCAATCGCTCATCACCGCCGACGAGCGCCTGAATCGAAACTGACTTCGGCGCGGAAAATGTCAGATCGTACAGAGACCTGCCTTTGCTCTGTTCGCTTCCATTTGCATCAATGCGGTCAGCACTGTGGCGAGGCCGAAGGAATTCTCCAGTCTCAGGATGCAACCCCTCTCTGACAGCTTCAAATTGCTCCCGCGTTACCTCTCCACGCAGACCCAGCAATTCCGCGCCCTGGCCATGCCATTCACCTTGCACACGACGGGCTTCATCGTAATAGTCGCTGTGTTCCAGATGCCGTTGAGCATATCCAGCACCACCCGTCATGGCCCGCAAAGTCAGCACAACCCAACGCTAACCCTGTTCGAAATCCGAATGCAACAGCCGGAGTCATTACACCCTGCTGAAGAACAATCAGATGCAGGAACCAGAAGAGCGCATCCTACAAATCCTCATGACATTCGGGCGGGACATGAGGATGCAGTAAAGGCCGATCCAACATCGTAATCTTCCAAAGCCGCCAGATTCTGCGAGCATCAATTGGAGAAAACACGCAGAGAAACACTCTCGCTGCGCTCGCTTTGAAGGAAGACACCATCCCTAAGCCTGATGGCTTAGGGACGGTGACATAATCCACAAAGATCGAACGGCATTCGGACAACGTCGAACAATGTTCGAAGATGATCGAAGATTGTTCGCACTGCGTTCGAGGATCAAGAAACCAGCCGGAAGGGCTTCCGACGGCTCAATCAGCAACACAACGGCGATTTGCCGGTCGCCCGCCGCGCCCGCCACGCTATCGATTCCGAACACGAATGCCGCTCGAAAGCGCCAGCGCCCTCTCGCTTGGAAGATGCGCTGGAGATGCTATGCGGGAGTAGTCTGTGTTTGATTTTTCAATTTATGGACGAATGCAAAGTAGGCCACCATCACGCGAAATGCCTTGGACCGATTCACACCGCCAAGAGCCTCTCCGCCCACCCTCTCCAGTTCATCGGCAATCTCGAACGTCAAGGGAAACACGAAAGCGGTGTCGATACTCTGAAATGGAATGTTCAACCACTGGTTGTTGTAGAACGCAACAAGCTGCGCTTGAGCGGCCTTGCTCTTGAAACTCATAATGATGTGTTCCGCGAGGGCGTTCTTCCTCCGAATTTTGAGTACAGCAAAGAGTTGGTTGAAATGGCTCTTGGTGAATTTGGAATCGACGGTGAGCCGGAGCTGAGTGCGCGTCTCTGCAGGAGAAACGATTTTGCGCTTCGGTCGGGCAGTGGCTTTCTTTGCGGCAGGCATATGGTTTCCTTGTCGATATGTATCTTACAGCATTAGTATATGAGAATGGTAGACCACACTGCAAACGATTGTTGCAAAAAGAGTTTACGCGAAGGATGCGCCTGGGGAATAGTGGGTTCATTGCATGGAAGTGAGGGAAGCCGAAAGAACTGCAACAAGTCTAACCGTGGGAGAGCAAGGGAGAAAAGAAGGCCGGTTAGGGATTTGCGGCGGCCATCACAGGCTACGGCAAGTCAGATACGGATTTCGATTAACAAGAGCTATTGCACATTTTTCTCAGTTGGTGACTGCTGCGCTCATTCTATTGGGCTGGCGCAATGCCGGTGTTGCGCGTTACTCTTGCTGTTGGTGGGGCGAGGATATGAAGACCTGTCCGCTGTGCGATGCCACTTATCCAAATCACCATTCCAGCTGCGACAAAGATGGCGCGCTGCTGATCGAGTCGCGCGACTTGGAGCCGGGGACTGTGATTCGGGGCAAGTACCGGGTTGTGCGCCTGCTGGGCCGGGGCGGCATGGGGACGGTGTACCTTGCGGAGCACATTCTGCTGGGGCAGCAGCGGGCACTTAAGTTCATCTCCAGCGAACTGAGCCAAGACGCCCGCTTTCTGAAGCGCTTCCGGCATGAAGCGCAAGCGGCAATCAAGCTGCGCCACCCGAACGTGGTGGAAGTCGTCGACCTGGACCAGGCGGAGGACGGTTCACCCTACATCGCGATGGAATATGTGGATGGCGAGGACCTGCGCCACGCGCTCGCCGCCGGAGCCTTCCCCGTTGAGCGCGCCCTGGCCATCGCCCACGGCATAGCTCAGGGCCTCGGCGCGGCCCACGCCAAGGGCATCGTCCACCGCGACGTGAAGCCGGAAAATGTTCTTCTCGCCGGCGGCGACGGCACCCCGAAGACGCCCAAGCTCCTCGACTTTGGCATTGCGGCTATCCAGGAGCGCGCCACGGCCATCACACGCACGCACGGCCTCCTGCTCACCCAGCCCTACGCCGCTCCCGAGCAATGGCAAGGCATGGCCTCCGATCAACTCGACGGCCGCGCCGACCTCTACGCCCTGGGCGGCGTCCTCTACGAGATGCTCACCGGACAAACCCCTTTTCGCGCAAACAACACCGAAGGCTGGATGCACCGGCACTTGCATGAGCAGCCGCAGCCGCCCAGCCATATCCGCCCCGATCTGGCCAACTGGCCAGGCCTCGACGCATTAGTCCAGCGCCTCCTAGCCAAGGACCGCGAAGACCGCCCCAAAGATGTTGCTGATCTGCTTGGACTGCTTAACGCAGTCCAGTTCCCGCCTTCAGCCGTACGCCAGGAAACCGAATTCGACCAGGCAGCTTCCATCCAAGCACAGAACATCGCCGGGAGTAGTGTTAAGCCAGTCGGTCGATGGGGCGTATGGTCCGGTGTGATGGCAGCAGGATTCATTCTCGCCGCGCTCGCCGTTTCGCATCGACCAGTGCAACCATCGAACTCGACAGGGCAGACGCCCTCCGCCGCACATCAGATCGACGCAAATCAAGGCACCATCCCCGAGATGAAGATTCCCGCTGGAGCCACCCTTTTACCCCTTGGGGAGGGGCCAACAGTTGAGATTGAGCAAAAGGCAGAGGCTCTTTTCTATAAGAAACGCTACTCGGAATCTGCAAAGCTCTTCACTCTGGCTTGCAATGCTGGATGGGCTAGGGGCTGCGCATATCTTGCCTATCAGGTTGATCAAGGCTATGGTATCGCGCAAGATGAATCTCGCGCAGCTACGCTTGCCACGAAAGCCTGCAATGCGGGCGATTCGTTTGGGTGCGATGGGATCGGCCAACTTTATGAGTCCGGCGGCGGTGTAGAACAGGATTATTCTCGCGCTGCGGCCTCCTTTACAAAGGCGTGCAATAGTGGCTCTAGTAACGGCTGCACTAATCTCGCCACTATGTATGAAGAGGGTAAAGGAGTTGATAAGGATGAAGCTCGCGCATTTTCTCTCTATACAAAGGCCTGCAATGGTGATGATGGAGGCGGTTGTAATCATCTTGGCGTTATGTATCATGATGGCAAAGGTATTGAAAAGAATGAAGCTCAGGCTTTGTCTCTATGGATAAAAGCTTGTAATCATGATAATGCCGATGGATGCAACGAACTGGGATATGACTATGATAACGGTCTGAGTGTGCCGAAAGATGAATCCCGAGCGGCAAAACTTTTCTCCAAGGCCTGTGATGGAGGAAGCGCACTCGGCTGTAGCAATCTGGGAAACTATTATCGGCTCGGCAGCGGAGTAGCAAAGGATTCTGAGAAGGCTCGGAAACTTCTCACCAAAGGTTGCAACATGGGCAACCAGTGGGGATGCGATAGGCTTAAAGAAATGGAATAGAACCAAAACCTGATCGACGATCTGATGGACAACGCAGACGATTTTTCATGAGGGAGAGATGTAACGCTCAAAGGCGGGAGTCGATTTGAACCGATTGAACATTCCAATTTTATCGAGGCAAACACCAACTTCATCGTGATATCTTTCCCAAACGCATCCACAGGCCATGCACCAGAGCAATCTACCCGCATTGTGCAGGCCTGCCCATTCGATATCCTCCGCACTCATTTGGATGTCGGAGGGATTAACATCGCTGACGTTTTGCTGATAGCCGCCGGGACACTTATCCAAGCAAATTGTGTTGGCATTGTATACATGTTTCTTTCCAGACATTGACCTACGTCTCATCGAAGGCTGTCTCGTTACTCCGCGCATCGCAACACCTCACCGCATCTCCGAAGCATGTTTGAGGCAAAGACAGCGATTATCGATACACCGATGCAGCTTACAAACCCCATCATCGCGTTCAGATTACACCCCCTGCTTCAGGCTCTCCCTTGGTTCCATGTCCTTCATTTACGTTTTCCCTTCTACTTCTTTCAAGCTGGAAAAAACGAGAGGAAGAATCTCCTTGAGTTTTCGGTATTCATCAGAGTACGAAATCAAAGGATACGAAAGACGCTCTGCCCGTTGAATGGCTTCGTGAGCCTCTGCGCGTGTGATAAGTCCGGGATGCAGTCCGACCTCACCGGTCTCTGTAACATCGACGTAAAGCGCCGATTGCTTTTTACGATCCAGCGCGCCATCAGCGACTTTCCGGGCTTTCCCCTTGGCCCAGTCTGCATCGCGCCAAGCATAGCCCGATTTGAGCTTCTCTAGTTCCTCAAAACGGTAGATATTCAGAGCAGTGGCAACATCCGCAGGAAGGTGAAACTCTTCTTCGATCGGATCGGGATCATTGGGATCGGGGCGCAGGTTCCCCGCGCGGTATCTGTCCATGCTTCGCTTGTACCAAGCCATCTTTTTCTCATGCTTTTCTGTACTCCGCCTTTGCTGTTCGGCCAGAAGATCAAAATCGAATGGCGGAAGCCATTCCATAACGATTGCAAGAAGGTGCTTGCACTGATGTTTTGCCATCGAACGCCGAACCTCCGGCAGCCAAGGCAGCGCTTCTTCCATAACGAGCTGCAACAAGAATGCCTTGGCAAATTCTTCTTGGGCCAATACAGAAAGCGCGAGCGCGGTTGAGTAACGGTCCCAACCAAACAGGTACTTCGCATCTTCGAGCAGCTTTTTTCCATTTTCGACACAGACGGAAATGGTTCGAGACAATGTTTTTGTGTTCATGCAGATCCTTTACACTTGGCGCCGGACTCCCCATGTTTCGCCCTTGAAACCTGTGGAACCCATCCTTGAGATGTGCACCCCCGGCCAAACTGAAAGAACGGGGCCAACTAAACAAGAGCACATTGGAGAAAGCACTGGTTTAGAAGGCTGGTACCGCCATGCTAAGCCGTTGCCCTACCGTTCCAAAAGTCCCGGAGTTCAAGAAGACCTGCGCAGACAGCTTCACTGGTTTGCTGTTTGTTAGAGAGAATGCGACGTTGCGGAATCCCGTCTTTGCTGGTAAGTTTCAGTTCCCAGTCATCATTATGTTGAGAGTCGAGCAGAGACGCCAACCATTCATCCTTCCACTTGTCAGGATATTTTGAATTCTGGCCAGTCATTGCACGGAAGATGTTGTCGGGGATGCTGCTCGAAGATGAAGAGTTCACGCGTAAGGCCATAAGGCCTCCTTTCTCTATAAATATATTTCACGGATTGCAGCAGGAATCTAGTGGAAAAATTCAGTGGAATGTGGCACGCGCGTAGTGAGAAAAAACTTTACTAAACCAACATTTAGAATCTGTGCGGGAGGCAATTGCCGCGCCACTGGCCCGGTGCCGTGTGCCCAGGTCTCGCGTCGGAAATCTGGAACTTTCTGCAAGATAGCCTGCCCTGATCTTGCCGAATCGACGCAGTCTTTTCTCAAGTCTTGAGGCCCTTTTTCGATTTGGACGGCGGCAGATAGTTCTCGCCGATGACGACCTTGCGGCCAGTCTTGTTTTCAAGTTCGAGCCGGGCGCGATGGGCGATGCCGCCGCCGGTCTTTGCGGCCTTTTTGTTGGCTGGCAAGCCCACCGC
>Ga0302194_10000933_pt1 | contig 18695 bp, 14 predicted proteins | sample II_Bog_N1_1_FD_200227 | JGI IMG/M metagenome (GOLD analysis project Ga0302194, IMG submission 200227) | Peat permafrost microbial communities from Stordalen Mire near Abisko, Sweden - II_Bog_N1_1 | ecosystem: Environmental > Terrestrial > Soil > Wetlands > Peat | place: Sweden: Abisko...
CACCACTTCCAACTATTGAGTAGGTGATGTTTTGGATTGGGGTATTTAAACAAACACTCTGCGTATCGCTGCCCAGTGGTGAAGTTAATCCCAATCCGGATATTATTCTTCCATATTTACTCGTCGGCGTAGTACATACCCCTTGCGTACTTACTGTATAATCATAAGTTCCAGCAACTGTCGGAGTTCCACTTATTGTAAATACACCTGAACTATTCACTCCCGCAACCCCTGGTGGTAATCCCAGCACTGATGCACTACCGCTACCCATAGCATAAGTTATTGTTGTTATAGGACTATTTTTACAAACACTTTGAGTATCAGTTTGAGGAGCAGAACTTAAACTCAAACCAACTGTTAATGTTCCTGTAATACTTGTTTGCAAACAGCTTCCCGTTGTATTAACTGTATAATTAAATACGCCCTCCTGTTGTGCTGTATCACTTATGGTAACAATGTTACCTGCTAAATTTGCAACTATTCCGGTAGGCAATCCTACCACATTCGCACTTACTGCACCTTGATTAAAGGAGTAAATAATGTGCTTGATAGTATCGTTCAAACATACATGTTGGTTGCCTGTTCCAGCAGGAGATGTTAAAACAATATTAGCATTTGGATTTATGGTTATAATAACGTTTTCGGCAGGACCTGAGCAATTGTTTGGGGATGTTGTTATGTAGCTATATGTTACATTTATTGGTGATGTGGTAGTATTTGTAAGTATTTCGCTAACATTTCCTGTTCCTGTAGTAGAGGACTCGGCTATTCCTGCAACGGCAGCACGCGTCCATGCGAAAGTGGATCCGGCTACGCTGCTTGCAGCCGTATAAGAAACTAACTGCCCACTGCAAACAGTAGAAACGGCTCCGGTACCATTGGTTAATACAGGTACAGGGTTTACTATTAGTATAGCTACATTACCAATAGAATCCAAACCACAGGCCGGAGTTAAAACAGGTCTGTATTGATATCCATTATCAGAAGTATCGGCATTGAGCACCACCAATGAATCTGTTGTATAACCGGAATATTCAGGCGTTGTACCCGGAGCAGCGATGGTAGTCCACGTTGTACCTCCATCAGTACTTTGCTGCCAGTGATATACATTTACATTTGCAGCATCTATAACAAATGAAGTAGTTGTTCCCGCACAAGTGGTTTGCGATAAAGGGGTAGAGTTTGAAATAGAAATCAGTGCCCCCGTAACCGTTATGGTAGCAGTAGGTATGGTAAAACCGGAAGTACGTATACAGCCATTGGCATCTGTTACCGAAGTGAGCGAGTAGGTACTTGTTACCGTTGGTGTTCCCGCGGGTGCAACACTAAAAGACAATGCGCTTACAATATTATTTTTAGTTACATTGCTTTTACTTGAATATTTAACGGTATAGTTATTTGTTCCGGCAGAAGCAGTCCATGTTAAATATCCCAAATCGCCCGGGTCGGATACACAGCGGGAATTACCAATAAAAGTGCCTTGTGGTAATGGATTAACAGTAACATTAACTGTTTGAGGAGAACCTGCACAACCTTGAGGATTTGTAGTAGGAATTACCGTATAGGTTACAATTTCAGCAATAGAGGTATCGTTAACAATTACGTCGTTGATTTTATTAGTTATTTGTAAGCTGGTGCTTTCTCCACTTGTTAATAAATTGTTTGCAGCTATCCATGTAAATTTGGATGTAAGATTTGCTGTTAAGGAAGTATTTACATTGCTACCGCTGCAAATAGTTACATCTGTATTTGTTAAGGTTGGCAATGGGTTTACTGTGACGGTTACCACCTGCTGAGAGCCTGTACACCCCTGCGGACTTGACGTTGGAATTACCGTGTAAGTTACAGTTTGCGCAGTAGCGGTATTTGTGGTGATAGTAATTAAATCGTTGATGGTGTTTCCTGACTGGCTTGTTGTACTTTGCCCTGTTGTGTTTGGATTGGGTGAGGCACTCCACGTAAATGTGGAGGCTTTATTAGCACTAAGTACTTTGTTTAATTGCGTTCCGCTACAAACTGCAGCAGTTGCTGTACTGTTTACACTTGGTAAAGGGTTTATAGTAACAGTAATAACTTTAGGTGCACCGGTGCAACTTGAGGTACTGGTTGGAATTACCGTATAAGTTACAGTTTGTACAGAAGTGGTATTTGTGGTGATTGTAATTATATCATTGATAATGTTTCCTGATTGGCTTGTTGTACTTTGTCCCGTTGTGTTTGCATTGGTTGACGCTTGCCAAGTAAATGTGGAAGTTTGATTAGCACTAAGTGCTATGTTTAATTGAGCTCCGCTACAAATTGTTGCGGTAGGTGTTATGGTAACTGTCGGTAACGGGTTTACTGTAACTTGCAGAATCTGTGTGCTGCCCTGGCATCCTTGAGGAGCAGAGGTAGGTGTTATGGAATAGGTAACCGTTTGCACAGAGGTGGTATTAGTTGTAATGGTAATTACATCATTTATGGTATTTGTTGATTTAGATGCAGTACTTTCTCCTGTTGTATTAGGATTGTTTGCCGCTATCCATGTAAATGTGGATGCGATATTTGCCGTTAAAGCAGTATTAAGTGCAACACCACTGCATGTTGTTGCAGTAGCAGGGCTATTTACACTGGGTAAAGGATTTACGGTGATGGTTACCGTTTGGCTTGGTCCGGCACATAATTGAGGCACAGAAACAGCTGTAACAGTATATATTACGGGTTGGGGAGTAGCTGTAGGATTTACCAAAACATCACTTAAAGTACTTGAAGATTGTGCTGATGTGCTTGCACCTGTAACATTTGGATTATTTGTTGTATTAGCCCAATAAAAAGCAGACGATACAGTACTTGTAAACGCTAAATTTACAGCTACCCCGCTACAAATAGTCTTGGTAGCACTACTGGTCATGGCTGGCAGAGGATTTACCGTAATGGTGGCATTTCCTCCGGACGATAACGCCTGATTACAATTATTATTATCTTTTACACTTATCAGTGAGTACGTATAAGTTCCGGAAACGGCTGTTGACACAGCTATATTTACTGTATTTCCGGAAACGGTAGTTACTGTTTGAGTTAATCCACCATTAACATTATAACTAAACGTATATGGAGCTACTCCGTTTGAACCTGTAAAAGTAATGTTGGGAGATGCGCTATTTTGACATACGGTTGAAGTACCACTTATGCTTGCTGTGGGCAATGCTGGAGGCTGGGTAATGGTTACTACTTTTGAACCATAACAACCCGTTGAATCCGTTTCCATAACAGTATAAGTTCCAGCTGTTAAACTCGCTACCGTTTGTGTCGTATTGCTTATTGGAGACCATGAAAAAGTGTAACCTGATGAGGCATTTAACGTATTGGCTTTGGCAGCCCCATTACTACCACCAAAACAAGTTACATTTGTTTGCGTAGCGGCAGGAATAACCAAATGTGAATAGGGATCTGTTGTTGGAATGGCTCTGTTTATTTGAGCTAAAAAACCAGTACTGTTTGGACCTGACACTATATGCACTATTATGGTATTTAAACCTCCCTGCCAATTATTACACAATGAAACTGATTTTGAGCTATCTTGTTTATAACCCGTAGCATAATATTGGTTTGCACTCGTGTTTGTGTAGCTTAACACACCATTAACCGTTATTGAGTTAATGGCATTATCAGCATAATAACTCCATTCCATACAGAAAAGCCCTCCCGTGTTTAACGACTGCGAGCAAATATCATTCGGTAAATTAAATTGTAATCGAAAATATTCATCCACATTACCATAACAACTCGTATTTGAATAATCGCCATTAACACAAGTGGCGGGGTAATTTATCCATGTGGCATTGGAATAGGGTGAAGCGGCCCATTGCCCTGAATTCAGATTTCCAAGCACCTTGGCGGGAACAAATGTACTTGTATACGTGGTAGGTGTCCCCAATGCAGCATACCAATTTAAATCATTGGAATTTGCAGGTAAAGTACCATTCCCGGTTGCATTTGTTCCCGTATTAAACAAATTCACGTTAGGGATTTGCGCGTTTACCTTTAAAGGCAAGTAAATTAAAATAGCAAATAAGGTTACATATACAACAGGTCTCATTAGGAGTGACGATTTTGTCATTTTTATTTTATTTTTAATTTTTGTCTCAACTGCCTATATTGCTTTTATGATTGAGCTAGTAGATTGTTTTGACTCCCTTTTTAAACAATATCTTAAACTATTTTAATGCTTGATGTGCTTTTTCCATTTCATCAATAGAAGCAACTATTTTTGCAGAATAATCAATTAGTTTAGCTTCATCCAATTTTTGTTTTTGTAACTCTGCTTTTAAACCTATTGCAAGCATTATTGCATTAGCATTATTTTTTTCTATAACGGTGTCAAGATTTTTTGTGCTTTCTTTTTTTGTTGCCGACATTGAACTTTTAAGAGATTCGTATGCTTTTTTTATAACTTCCAAATTGTTCAAAACAATGTCAGCATATTTTATCTTTCCAGCTGTTTTTAAAGCTGTATCATTTACAATCATTACGGCATGATTTCTAGCTGTCAAAGACGCACTTGACATGTCATCATCATATTGATTCTCAAGAGTTCTTGTTTTAACTTGAGCGAAGGTCGTATCAGTAATTGCTAGTAATAGCATTAAAACAATTGCTTGCCAATTTTTTTTCATTTTTGGGGATTTGTCAAATTAAAACTGAATAACATATAATATTTTAAAACTATAATAAGGACTCAAACTAAATGGAAATAGTTGCATTTTAATAGCGTATTGTTATAATTATGTTGAATAAAACCAATAATATAACATTTTAAAATTCAACTACTTAACCACACTATATAAGAATTGGAAATACAACCCATCGTTTTTCATTTTTTGCATTCAAAAAATGAATTACTCCTTCTAATCTAATTCCTAATCGAAATATTTTGCTATGTTTTTTAACAACTTAGCAAAATGAGAACTACTAACACAACTCATGCAAATGTATGATTTTTTCTATATAAATTTAAACAGTACCCCTTAAATGTTTACCTTTTTTTAGTTGAATGAATAAATCTTGTGTTTTAAAAAGTTGATTTTTTAGTAGGGCAGAAAGAGCGCTTTAAATATTTTGTTTGTGTAGGAAAAAATACAATCTTTAATTTATGTTAAAAAATATTACTTTTATGGACAATAAACAAGTATTGCTTATTCAGCAACTATAGCGTGTTGCTTTTTAAACTCCAAAATGCCTTCATCCAGCCAAGTGGTGTATTCTTCTATACCCGATTGGTAGCCTCTGGGTTTATTAAGTAATTGTTCGTTTGTATCTAATAAAACATACAATGGTTGAGTGCTTTGTTTGAATAGTGTTTCTTCCATGTATTTGAACTTATCTCCAATGGTGGTTATTTCAATTTCGCGACCGTACCATGTTACTTTTAAATATTCATTTTCAGGTAATTTTACTTTGTAATCAACATGTAAAGAAACAAGTACTACGTCATTATTTAAACGTTTTTTAACTTCTTCATTGGGCCAAATATAATCTTCCGTTTTGCGGCAGTTGGCGCACGCATGTCCTGTAAAGTCAACCATTAAAGGTTTACCTGTTTTTTTTGCATAAGCCAGTGCCTTGTCATAATTATCTATAAAATGTACTATTCCGTTTTTATTAACATCCATGTATTTGCTGAATTCATCGTCAATATTGATGATTGAGGATTGGATATTATTTTCGGCACCAAATCCATGTGGTGATTCTGAATAATCCTGAGGAGGTAATATCCCGCTGAATAACTTTAACGGTGTGCCCCATAAGCCGGGTATTAAATAAACAGTAACAGAAAAAGAAATAATCACAAAAAACAATCGTATAACTGAAATATGTGGTGTTTCCGAATCGTGCGCAGTTTTAAAACCACCCAACAAGTAGATGCTCATTAAGGCAAATAGTACTATCCACAATGTAAGAAATACTTCACGGGTTAAAATGTGTAATTGATATACCAAATCAACGTTTGATGCAAACTTTAAAGCCAATGCCAGTTCTAAAAAACCAAGTACTACTTTAACAGAATTGAGCCATCCTCCGCTTTTTGGTATAGAATGCAGCATGGATGGGAAAAACGCAAAGAATCCAAAGGGCAATGCGAGTCCACTAGAAAAGCCAAATAATGCCCAAAACGCTCCCGAAGTATTTCCCGATGTAGATGCTGCAACTAAAGCATTTCCAACCATCGGACCGGTACATGAAAAAGAAACAACGACTAATGTTAAAGCCATGAAAAATATTCCGACAAGCCCCCCTCTGTCGCTTTGTTTATCTATTTTATTTACCAGACTTGAAGGAAGCGTTATTTCAAAAGCACCTAAAAACGAAACTGCAAAAATTAATAGTAAAATAAAAATAACACTATTAAAACCTACACTTGTTGAGAAACTGTGTAATGCACCGCCACCCATAGTTGCAGAGATAATTAAACCCAGTGCAACAAAAATAGTAATGATGGATAATACATAAATGGAAGCATCAATTCTTCCTTGCACTTTTGATTTACTTCGTTTTAAAAAAAAGCTTACATTCATTGGTATTAAAGGAAAAACACAAGGGGTGAATAATGCCGCAAATCCCCAGAGGCAACCTGTTAAAAATAATGCCCACCAACTTTTACCTTGTATTGAAGATTCATCACTTTGTAATAGTGCAGTAGTGTTTTTTTGAGATGATTTAGTTGTTGGCGCTGATAACATTGTATTCGTAGAACTATCAGCTGAAGCAATAGCAGAAAGCCTTTCATCCTTTGTTGAATCAATGTTGTGGTCTGCTGATGTGGAAATTAGTTTTGCTTCTGTTGCGCTTTTTAAGCATTCGGAGCTTCCCTGAAGTTTTATTTCAATAGGTGTTGCAGGAGGGAAGATGCATTTATCCTCAATACAGGCTTGATATTCGGCATTACCTTTTATGGTAATTTCTTTGTATGTTACTAATTGTATTCGTTGTTTAAAGGCTGCGGTTTTTTCGTGATAAGCAACATCAACCCCAAAAACTTTGTCAAACGATTTGATGGTTTCGCTTTCTGATAGTTTACCAATCCGTTTATAATTTTTATTGTCTTCGAAAGAAATTACGGTAGGAAGCGGTCCGTCTTTGCTTGGTAAATGGATAGCATAAATGTGCCAGTGTTCTTCAATGGTAGCGGTTAAAATTAATTCATATTCGCAAGCAGTTATTTTTTTGCTTGTTATTTTCCATTTTACGGGTTCGCCGGTTTGAGCAAACAAATTGTTAAACAGAAATAAGAGTAACAGCATTAAGTTTCTCATTTCAACAAATATTTCGTTTATGCGCAAAGATAAAAAAAGCCCCTTACCGGAGCTCTTTAATAATTGTTAAGCAATATATTATATAATTTCATGCACCCTGTGAATAGGAATAACCAAGCCTTGTTTAAGTATTACTCGCTTATCGGTTACTCCCCAAACGGTTGTTTCCACTTGTTTTAAACCAGTTGAATCTTCAAAAATTATTTTTATTTTTCCATGCTCCAAATTGCCTAGTTTCATGGCTCTTTCTAGGTTGGAATTGCGTATCTTAATATCGTCTTTTAGCGTTAAGACATCATCTTCCGGAAATTTTAAACCTGCTACACTTTCTTTTTCTATTATAACAGGTATATCGGTTTTAGGGTTGTATGCCATATTTTATATTTTTTGAGTTTTCAATGCTAGTTATACGCAAAAGTATAAAAAAGTTCAGTTTTTTTTAGAAAAACTTTTTTATGCTTTGTCCATTTGAATAAGTTTTTGCAGCAAATTACAAAGCTCTTCCGCTTTTTGTGTGCCAATTGAATATTTGAGACCATCTTTATCCGTCAATTCCACCGAGTCATTGCCTTGTGTATAAAAATGAATTTTATTTTTATAATGTAAATTATAAACGGGTGTATTAAGTATGTAAGTATTATTGTGAACTTTTTTCACCTCTATTACGCTGTTCAAATCAATCTTTACTTTTCTAGATGTCCACAAGCCATCAAGCATCAAACTATTGTTTATTACTCGTGTATGAAAGTGCAATACAAAAATCATTGCCACCGAAAGCAGCATGATAAAAACACCCATCAAAAAAAATAATTGTCCGGAGTTTTCACCAACAGGTGATGGAGGTATAGTAATTACCGAAACATCCATAGGTTTTGGGTTTTCGCTCCAATAGTACAATAAAAAGCAAAAGAGGGCTAAAACGCTGCGCCACAGCATAGCCCATTTGTTGTAGCCAATGTATTGTTTTTCTTCAAAAAGGGTATCGTTTTGCATAACATAAAGATAAGGCAACTAAACTAATTCTGCAATATAAATGGTATCGGTTTTTTCGGTAATCTTAAATCGTTCGTCAATGCGATGACCAATTACCCATATTATTTTGCCATTAGAGGTGAGAAGTAAGGTGTTTTCTTTTTGAGTGACAGAAATTTTTTTATCAATAAAAAAATCACTCAATTTTTTTTGTCCCTTCATGCCTAATGGACAAAAGCTATCTCCTTGTTGCCATTTCCTTATTTCTAAAGGAAATTCCAGTTTGTCAAAATCTAATTGTGCTATTTTAGTTGAAAATTGAAAATTGAAAATTGAGTTTTTTTTAATCTTGCTGAATTTTAACGTTAACGTATCTGTAATAAATTCTTTTTGATTTTTTTTAATGAAAAACTTAACCCCATAGTCCTCTGTGTTTTGTCTTCTGTCTTCTATAATTAAAAATTCCCTGTCCTTTACTAATCGATGTGTTGGTGAAAAAAATTGCTTGCCCGATTCCGCATTTAATGCGTTTGTAATTTCATCAACTATAGTTTCATTAAAGTTAAAAGGTTTTAAAAATTCATACAAATAAGTTACTGAAGCACTTAATTTATTTAATGATTTGATTGAAATAAGCGTGTTGTTTTTTTCTTGTGTTACAATTTTTTTTCGTTGACGTTCAATCTCATTTTTATAAATTAATTCTACATCACGCAAGTGCGCAATATTATTTTTGATAGTGCTTTCAAGTTGAGAATTGATTTCTTTCAAAACCGGAATTACATGATGACGAATTTTATTTCTCACATATTTATCTGAAGCATTACTGCTATCTTCTCTATAACTGAGTTTGTTTTTTTTAGCATAATTTATAATGTCCGTTTTGTCACAAAACAGCATTGGGCGAATGATCAAATTGTTTTTAGGCAATATGCCATGCAGTCCGGAAATTCCTGTACCTCTTAGCAAATTGATAAAAAACGTTTCTACAGAATCATCTGAATGATGCGCTGTAGCGATGTAATGATAGTTGTATTGCTTGCGAATTTTTTCAAACCATTCATACCTTAATTCTCTTGCTGCAACTTGAGTTGAGCGTTTGTTTTTTTTTGTATACGCCGCAGTTCCAAATTTAATAGTATGAAATGTTACCTTGTATTTGTTGGCAAGTTCTTTAACAAAAGCTTCATCCTCGTCGCTTTCTGAACCTCTCAGTTGAAAATTGCAATGTGCAACTGCAAAACTTAAACCGGCTTTGTGAAACAAGTCGCACATCACTATTGAATCGCTGCCACCACTTATAGTAAGCAACACTTTTTCATGTGATTTGAAAAGATATTCTTTAGCGATGTATGTGAGAAAGGAATGGAGCATTAATAATGATTATACTTTTTTCAGATGCTTTTCTTTTTTAATTATTTTACTAACCCTGTAAAGGGTGATTATGCCTAAAACGCTTATTACTATTATTAAATAGCCCAATGTATTATAATGTTCTAACGGGCTGTTTTTTGTTTTTTGCACTACAATTAAACCTCCTACACCTGCTGCAAGCCCGCCTGCTATTTGTTGTAAAGATGAATTAATGCTCATAAATGCACCTCTGTCCTGCATCTGTGGCAAAGTGGATACTAAAGCCATTGAAGGAATAATACGACTCATAATGCCAATCATCATCAATACATTTAGAGTCATTACTACCCAAAACGGAACGGGAGTGAGGTTTGTATAAATAACTACAACAACCATCATCCAAATGGAAGCAATTGTAAACAATTTGAATTTGTCTATCTTATCACTAAATTTTCCTACAAGAGGCATTATTAACAATGTGCTTACACCCGAAACCATAAACAAAAGTGGCAACTGCTCCTTGGTTACATGTAAATTATTAATGGAAAAGGCACTGCCCCATGGCATCATCATAAAACCTCCGATTGAAAGTAAAGCCGTTGCCATAAAACCAATTCGATATTCTCTATTTGCAAGCGTATGCCAAAGATGTAATATTGGGTTACGATCACTTTTAACTTCCAGATGTTTGGTGATGGGTTTTAATTTTAATGCAATACCTATCAATACAATTGTTGCTAGACCTACAATCATTAAAAATGGCGATTGCCATCCCCACATATTTGCAATATACAAACCAATAGGAATACCCAATACCTGACTGGCTCCAAAGCCCATCTGAATAAAGCCCATCACGCGTCCGCGTTTTTCCAGCGAAAAAAGATCAGCTCCGATTGCCATCGATATAGAACCTATCACTCCTCCGAATAATCCGGTAATGATTCGTGCTGCAATGAGCATAGGATAACTGGTTGTTACACCACAAAACAATGTTCCTAAAATAAAGCCTATGTAAAAAAACAGGAGTAGTTTTTTACGGTCGAAACGATCAGCAAAACCCGCAGTAGCTAATCCGGAAATGCCCGCGCTAAATGCATAACTTGATACTGCAAATCCAAACTGACTGGGACTTAAATCCATGCTTTTTATAAGCATATCGCCCAGCGGAGACATAATCATAAAGTCAAGAATAACGGTAAACTGCGTGAGTGCCAATATTACAATTACAAAAATTTGATAGGATGTAAATTTGGATAATGGGGGGGAATTGATTTCTGTCATGTTGTTATAATAAAAATTTTCCAAAGGTACATTTTATTACTCTGTTGCAGAAAACTTTACATCATATTTGTATCTATCATTTTAACTGAAAATTAATCGCTTATCACTTTTTTAAAAGTTCAGAATACGTACCTTTGAATACAAATTAAAATTATAATATGAAATCGCTATGTTTCCGAAACACAAACACCAATGAATATAACATGGCTATACCCTATGGCAACTAAAAAACAAATTATATACACATGAAATCATTGAGTCAAACGCATGTTTTCATTGTAGAAGATAATTTTGCATACTCATATATAGTTGAGGCAATGCTTAAAGAATATGGAAATTTTAAAGTAACAACCTTTGCTTCAGGAGAACAGTGTGTTGAAATGCTTGACAATAATCCGGATCTCATTATTCTTGATTACAATTTGGACAGAGGAATGAACGGACTTGAAACGTTTAAAGCAATTCATTTATTGAAACCTAAAATCCCTGTTATTATCCTTTCCGGTCAAACTGATGTTCAAATAGCCGCGGATTTTTTGAAAGCAGGAGCAACAGATTATATTGAAAAAAAGAATAAAGAACAAGCAATGGAACAACTTATAATTTCTATTCTAAATGCACTAGGCAAAAAATTTAAATGAACGACAAGATAAAAATCATATCCTCATTCTGCCTAAGTGTTACAGTATTGGTTCTGATTGGTTTATACTCTTACCGCACAACTAATGAATATAAAAATGCTTTTGACTGGGTTAATCATACGCAGTCGGTTATAACTCAGGCAAAAAATTTTTTATTGAATGTTGAAGATATAGAAACAGCTCAAAGAGGTTACGTGATTACGGGTGACGTAAAATATCTCGAACCCTATGAGTTAGGAATAAACAGCATAGAAAGCACTTATGCGCAAATTAGGAATTTAGTAAAAGATAATCCTAATCAGCAAATCATTATTGATTCTCTCTATAAATTTAGCAAAAAAAAAATTGATTTTGCGAAGAATGTTGTATTTGTGCGAAAGAATAAAGATTTTCAAACTGCTCAGGAACTGGTAACTACTGATACAGGTGAAAATCTGATGAAGCAAATTCGTGAACTAACAAACAAATTTATTGATAATGAAAGAATACTTCTTTCAAAAAGATTGAACACAGCAGAAGAAAATTTCTCTTCAGCCCAGCGCGTAATTATAACAAGTATTGTTTCAACAATTGTAATACTGCTAATTGCCTTATACTTTTTTATAAATGATTACAACAAAAGGGTTCTATCGGAAAAACAACTCCAAGAAAACGAATTACGAACCAAAAAATTTTTGAACAGTTTACCTCTTGGTATTTTTGTTTTAGGAATTGATGGAAAACCCTACTACACAAATGATAAATCCCGTGAAATTTTGGGCAGGGGCACTTTATACGATACGACCTCGAAAGAATTACCTGAAATTTACAAAACATATATTGCAGGAACAGATGAGCTTTACCCGTCTGACAAACTTCCCATAGTGAGAGCTATTGGCGGCGAGAAAGATATTTGTGTAGAGGATTTGGAAATTTTAAAAAAGGGCAGAAGGGTTCCACTGCGCATCAATGCTACTAATATTAGAAATTCCAAAAATGAAGTGGAATATGCCATTGCTGTTTTTGAAGACATTACCGATGTTAAAGAAGCAGAACAAAAACTCATTGAAGCCAAAAAATTAGCAGAACAATCAATCATTTTAAAGGAGGCTTTTCTTGCTAATATGAGTCATGAGATACGCACTCCTATGAATGCCATAATCGGGTTTACAGACTTATTATTGAAAAGGCAACTTCAACCTCAGGAAAAGGAATATATACAAACTATTAAAACTTCAGGAGAAGGTTTGCTGCGTATTATCAATGATATTTTAGATGTTTCAAAAATGGAGTCGGGAATGATGACGTTTGAAGAACACCCGATTAGTATCAGAGAAATATTTCCTTCGCTTTGTTCAATGCTTGCTAATAAAGCAAAAGAAAAAAAATTAGAGTTATTCTTTGAATGTGATTCTAACATTCCTATAGTTGTTTTAGGTGACCCTACTCGTCTCACACAAATTATTCTTAATCTTGTTGGTAATGCCATTAAATTTACACAAAAGGGAAGTGTAAGCGTATTTGCAAAAGTAGTGAAAGAAGATATGGAAAGTTACGAGATTGAATTCTCTGTAAAAGATACCGGTATTGGTATTTCAGAAGATAAACTTCAGGATATTTTTGAACGCTTCAGGCAGGCTGAATCACATACCACCCGACATTATGGAGGTACGGGACTGGGATTAAGTATTGCAAAACAACTTGTAGAACTTCAATGCGGAACGATTACCGCAAAAAGTGTTCTTGGAGTGGGTTCTCTATTCTCGTTTATTTTGAACTTCAAAAAGACAAACAATGTTGACTTTACAAATCACAAAAAAACAAACGAATATAATATAAATGAATTGAGTACAAAAAATATTTTATTAGTTGAAGATAACCCTATAAATATAAAGTTTGTTATAAGCTTATTGAGTGATTATTCAATAAAAGCAGATGTTGCCGAAAATGGTAAACAAGCAATTGAAAAAATTAAGACAAATTTATACGACATTATATTGATGGATATAGAAATGCCTGAAATGAATGGTTATGAAACAACTTTTGTGATACGGAACGAGCTAAAAAATAACACGCCCATTATTGCCATAACAGCTAATGCTATGGCAGGAGAGAAAGAAAAATGCCTTCAGTCTGGAATGAACGATTACATTTCAAAACCAATAAGAGAAGAGGTTTTATTTGAAAAAATGTACGCTGCAATTATACGCAACGGTAGTAAAACTAAGAATGAAAAAAAAATAGTCAATCTTAATTTCCTCATTAAATCAATGCGCGGTAAAAAAGAGGTGATTCGTGATACGATAGATATTTTTTTAAATCAGGTTCCGGAAGATTTGTCACTTATTAACGAAGCGGTAACAAAGATAGACTTTGCAGCTATTAAACGATTTGCTCATAGAATGAAGTCTACCGTTTCAATAATGGGAATTTCAGAAATGGAGAGTGTATTGGAAGAAATGGAGTTGTTGGGAGCAGAAGGGAAAGAAATTGAAACTATAAAAAGACTAAATCATTCATTAAATTTGCTCAATGTGCAGGCAATACAGGAACTACAACTTGAAAAGTTAAATTACTCTTAAATCCTATCAATATGACCTTTTTGAAAAATCTCTTTAAACCAAAAGTAGTAAAATCGGATATTATTTTTATTGTAGAAGATAATACTGCGTATGCTAGAACGCTTGAAACATACATTAAATCAAGTTTCCCAACTATTAAAGAAGTGAAACTATTTCCCGTTGGAGAGACCTGTTTAATGGAACTTCATAGAAAACCGGATTTGGTTATTATTGATTATTTTTTAGATGCAAAATACGGAGATGCTGCGACAGGACTCGATATCATTAAAGAAATAAGAACAAAAGATCCAGAATTGAATATTCTTGTATTGAGTTCGCAAAATGAAATAGGTGTTGTTGTTGAAGCTATAAAAACCTATAAATGCAGTTATGTTAAAAAAGATGAACTTGCATTTGAAAGGGTGGAAGAAATTATAAAAGACATCTATAATCACATTTAAGGGAAATTTACATCTTAATTTATACAACTAAATATTTCATACAGCTATATCATAGTTGCAAAGAACACTAAGAAAACAATAGATTTGTAAAAAATAAGATGGAGAAAAATTTAAAATATTTAGGTATTGCTTGTATTGCAATAGGAAGCATTACAGCGATAAGTTGTTTTTTTTCGTTGTTCATTGCTTTGCCTTTAGGCTTTTTAGGGATGATTATTTCAGCAATTTATGTGTATATAGATACTAAAAATGAAATAAATACTTCAGGAATTACCGCAGGTATCATTGGTTTGTTATTGAGTTCTGCGCCCGTGTTATTAATTCTTTTTTTGATTGTTTACCATTATTTTAAACACACACATTAAACGCCAATGAGTCTTAGCTCTGCCCAAACTGTAAATAATTATTTATCATTAGTAAAGTTTAGCCATACTATATTTGCATTGCCATTTGCGGTAATCGGCTATTTTTTGGCTATACATTTTACTGCCAATGTTTTTGATTTAAAACTATTCGGGTTAATTATTTTATCTATGATATTTGCCAGAAGTGCAGCAATGGCATTTAACCGTTACATTGACAAACACATTGATGCTGCAAATGAAAGAACCGCCGTTCGTGAGATTCCTTCCGGTGTTGTAAAATCTTCATCAGCATTGGTGTTTGTAATCATTAATTGTATATTGTTTGTCGCTACCACCTACTTTATAAATACGATCTGTTTTTATCTGTCGCCTGTTGCTTTAGCGGTTGTGCTAGGTTATAGCTTTACTAAACGATTTACAGCATTGTGTCATCTTGTATTGGGTGTAGGTTTATCCTTAGCCCCTATAGGGGCTTATCTTGCCGTAACCGGAAAATTTAATATACTCCCGATTTTATTTTCATTTGCGGTTTTGTTTTGGGTAAGCGGTTTTGACATTATTTACGCATTGCAGGACGAAGAGTTTGATAAATCAATAAAGCTTAAATCAATACCGGTAGTATTGGGAAAAGCAAAAGCGTTAACATTTTCTAGTTTACTTCACATCATTAGTGCCTTATTTATAATATATGCAGGTATTTATGTTCACTTCGGTATTTGGTATTGGCTTGGTACTATAGTTTTTATAGGTTTGCTTTTTTATCAACATACATTGGTAACACCAAATGATTTAAGTAAAGTGAACCTCGCCTTTTTTACAACCAATGGCGTTGCCAGTATAATTTTTTCTACATTTGTTTTGATTGACATGTATATAAACAGATGAGCTAAAAATGCAACCTATAATTTCGGCTAAAAATATTTTTAAAAAATATTCCTCTCATACTGCATTAGACGATGTTTCTATTGAAATTCCTGCACAAAGCATATTCGGCTTATTAGGTCCTAACGGAGCCGGAAAAACATCATTCATCCGTATAATTAATCAAATAACGGCACCTGATAGTGGCGAAGTCTTTTTTAATGGAGAAAAACTAAATCCTAAGCACATTGCGCAAATTGGTTATCTGCCCGAAGAGCGCGGTTTATATAAAAAGATGAAAGTGGAGGAACAGTCCTTGTATTTGGCACAGTTAAAAGGACTAAAAAGGCACGAAGCGAAAAAACGATTAAGCTATTGGTTTAAAAAATTTGATATTGAAGATTGGCGCAACAAGCGAGTTGAAGAACTATCCAAAGGGATGCAACAAAAAATTCAGTTCATAGTTACGGTTATACACAATCCTAAATTGCTTATACTGGATGAACCTTTCAGCGGGTTTGACCCTATCAATGCAAGTCTTATTAAAAAAGAAATATTAAATCTTAAAAGCGAAGGTGCCACTATTCTTTTTTCCACTCATAACATGGAATCGGTGGAAGAATTGTGTGATAACATTGCACTGCTGAATATATCAAAAAAAATATTGGATGGTTCTGTAAAAGAAATTCGTAAAGAACATCGTACAGGTTTGTTCGAAATAATTTTTACCGGAAACATTATCACCTTTACAAATTCGTTATGGATACATGGTATATTAATAGAGCATGGTAAAGATGAAGCATTTTGCAAAGCAATTGTGCAAGTTGCCCAACGATCTACTTCCAACCAATTACTGCAAGCGGTATTAGCAAATGTTGAAATTCATTCATTCAGAGAAATTATTCCAAGCATGAATGATATTTTTATTGAAAAGGTGAATGGTGGGAAAAACATAGAAAACATAGAAATTTCTGAAACATTAACCAATTAACAAAAACTCATGTTAATAAACTTGAGTAAATTTCAAGAGTACAATTATCAGCAATTATAATCAGGTATGTAATTTTATCTGTCCATTTTATAATATACGTTGAGATTCTTGAAACGACCGAGGGATAACAGTTTATTTATTACGACTGCTTCATTCAAAACTTTTACAAGGTATTCCTTAACTTAAAAATTTAACATTTTTTTTCATAATTTGCTGTAAGTAATGAACACAAATAGCTACTACCCCAATAAATAATTATCTACAGATGAATACAATTAATTTAGTTTCTGAAAAAATTATGGTAATTGGATATTCCTTATTTGTACTTACATTAAATTCGTGTGGTCAAACAAAAACATCCGATAAAAATCAATTAACGCTAAATAAATTACAAATGAACAAACCTGAAAATCCTTATTACTCTCATACGGATACAAACAAACTCCATTTATCAGATGCAGAGTGGAAAAAAATACTTTCAAAAGATGTATATGATGTTTCCCGACATGCTGATACGGAAAGACCATTTACCGGCAAATATTGGAACACTAATGAAAAAGGAACATATTACTGTGCCGCTTGTGGTAATAAGTTATTTAAGTCCGATTCTAAATTTTCGAGCAGTTGCGGATGGCCTAGTTTTTTTGAGCAAGAAAACAAAAGCAGCGTTATTTATAAAACAGACAACAGCTTTGGAATGCAACGAATAGAAGCCCTTTGCGGAAGATGTAACGGTCACCTGGGTCATTTATTTGACGATGGACCTCCCCCTACAGGTAAAAGATATTGCATGAATTCAATCGCTCTTGATTTTATTCCTGATTCAAAATAGAGAGGAATGTTTTTGTTATTCAAAAAAACAGAATACTCATTAGTGTTGCCAAATCCAGCTTTAATGGAAAGGCTTGCGACTTTGGAGGAACAATTGCTAACCAAGAATATTTTTTGGAGCATTTGGAGAGTTTAATGAACTCCGAAAGATATTTCAATAATAGTGAAAGAATGAATAGGTATCGTTTACTATAGTTTTTACAATCTGGTATTCAACAACTTTCCACTCTGCATCAATTGTTCAAGCTGTTTTTCGAAAACAACTCCTTTTATTAAATCAATATGACCATTATGGTGACAATCGGAACCAAGCAAGGAGATCATGTTTTTTTCAATTAATTGCTCTGCAATTTTTTTTGTAGATATCGAATAATAGCCGGTGAGAGAATTAATATTCATTTGAAGCAACACTCCCTTTTCCACCATTTTTTCATATTTGTAAAATTCATTGTGCCAATAATTGTAACGTTCCGGATGAGCCATTACCGGCTTGTAACCGAGCGACTGCATTTTAAAAATAACGTGTTCCAAATTAGATGGTGCATTCATATACGAGATTTCAAACAACAAATAATTATCGCCAAACGTAAGTAATTTTTCTTCGCTCAATTTCCGTTCAAAATCATAATCAATATAGTATTCAGCTGCTGCTTCAATTTGTATAGGAATGTTATTCTGTTTAAGGGCTGTTCTGACTTTTTCTAAGCCGCCATGTATAATTTCGGAGTTATTTTTATAATAATCGGACATGATATGCGGAGTGGTAATTACCTTTTTGTATCCAAAATGATACATCGCCGTAATTAATTGTATACTGTCCTCAATGGTTTTAGCTCCATCATCAATACCCGGAATAAAATGGGAATGGATATCACAATTCAATAACCCTAAATCAACCGGTTGTTTTAAACGGGTGTTTTTTTTGAATAATCCAAACATTTAGTTAGTTATAAAGTTGAAAGTCCAAAATTGTTCTCAATAATTTTTCAATTTGCGGCTTCGAGTACCTCAGTTATCGCAGCCTTTGTTGATTGATGTTCTCTAAATCAACAATCATTTTTATTTGTAATTTGTCAATGGTAATTTGCAATTATATAATCAATACAT
>Ga0302194_10000934_pt1 | contig 18668 bp, 13 predicted proteins | sample II_Bog_N1_1_FD_200227 | JGI IMG/M metagenome (GOLD analysis project Ga0302194, IMG submission 200227) | Peat permafrost microbial communities from Stordalen Mire near Abisko, Sweden - II_Bog_N1_1 | ecosystem: Environmental > Terrestrial > Soil > Wetlands > Peat | place: Sweden: Abisko...
ACGTTGGTGACGAACAACATTTTAAAATTATTACCGAGGCAGGTGGAACGTTAAACGGTTCTACAAGTACCGACAGAACCAACTATTGGGAAGTGCTGCCATCCAATCAGTTGGAAACCGCTTTTTGGCTGGAATCAGATCGTATGGGCTTTTTCCTTGATTCTGTTACGCAACGTAAATTTGAGGTGCAACGGGCTACCGTTAAAAACGAACGTGGACAAAGCTATGATAATCGTCCGTACGGGTTAGTTTTCGAAAAAATGGATGCCGCACTTTTTCCGCCAACGCATCCTTATTCATGGCAAACAATAGGCTACATCGAAGATTTAGACCGTGTGAATGTAAATGATTTGAAAAAGTTTTTCCTGCGCTGGTACGGGCCAAACAACGCAACACTTACTGTTTCTGGGGATGTTAGTCCTGCGGACGTTGTTAAACTGGCACAAAAATATTTCGGCAGTATACCAAAAGGGCCGGAAGTAACGCCTCAACATCTTAATCCGGTGGTGTTGGACAAAGACCGTTACATTTCATACGAAGACAATATTCGTGCACCACAAATAAATTTTGCTTTCCCAACAGTTCCTGCTCATCATCCTGATGAACCGTCTTTGGATGTATTGGCAAATATTTTAGCAGGCGATAAATCTTCCATCTTTTACCAAAACTTTGTTAAAACACAATTGGCACAGTTTGCTTATGTGGCAAATCCTTGTGAAGAACTTGCCGGAAATTTTATTATTATGGTGCGTACATTTCCCGATAAAAATTTAAAACAAATGGATTCGCTGGTGCGTGCATCCTTGGCAGAGTTTGAAAAGCGCGGTGTTACCGACGAAGATTTGATAAAATACAAGGCTACTTTTGAAGCAAACATGATACATTCGTTATCAAGCGTTAAAGGGAAAGGAACCATGCTTGCAGCTTATCAAACATTTACAGGAAACCCTAATTACATTGTTAAAGAACAAGAGCGCTATAACAGTGTTACCAAACAAGATGTGATGCGTGTGTATCAAAAATACATTAAAAATAAATACGCTGTAGTGCTGAGTGTTTGCCCGAAAGGCAAACCTGAAAAGGCTTCCCGTCCTGATGATTATACCTTACCTGTTCGTAATGTAAATACAGCTGAGGCAGATGAATATAAAAATTTGGTGTATAAAAAAGCAATTGATACATTAAACAGAAATCATAAACCTGTTGTAAGTGCTGCCAAACCTGTAAAAGTGCCTAAGTACTGGAAAAAAGATTTCGAAAACGGAATAAAAATGATAGGTGCTGAGAGCAATGAAGTGCCAAGTGTTGCCATTCAAATTTATATAAAAGCCGGACATCGTTATGAAAACAAAGCGCAAGCAGGTATTGCAGAACTGTTGGTGGGTTTACTCAATGAATCAACCACTAAACACAGCACAGAGGACATAGATAAACTATTGGAAAAGTTAGGCAGTGAAATAAATGTGGATAATGACGGAAATGACATTGTGGTTAATATTTCATCATTGACCAAAAACATTGATAGCACGCTGGCACTTGCAGAGGAGATTTTGTTTCATCCAAAATTTGATACCGAAGAGTTTGAACTTGTTAAAAATCAACAGCTCGAATCTATTGCCAATCAGGCAACACAGCCTAATGTAATTGCAGGCAATGTGTTTGCTAAATTGTTGTATGGCAACGAACACACAATGGGGATTTCAGTGTTGGGAACAGAAGAAACACTTACTCCTGTTACATTAGAAGATGTAAAAAAATATTATGCTGAACAACTTTCGCCGGGCATTGCAACAGCAGTTGTTGTTGGCGATATCAGCGAAAACTCGGTTATTCCCAAATTGACTTTTTTGAAAAACTGGAAAGAACATACCGTTGCCGCTAATGCAGCTCCCGCTTTTCCAACTATTGATAAAACCAAAATTTATTTTGTGAATAAGGATAATGCTCCACAATCGGAAATACGAATAGGTTACATGGCAATGCCTTATGATGCTTTCGGAGAATTTTACAAATCAGGAATTATGAATTATGTATTGGGCGGTGCATTTAACAGTCGTATTAATTTAAACCTTCGTGAGCTGCACAGCTATACTTACGGTGCCAAATCGGCATTTTCGGGTAACAAATACGTTGGTCCTTTTACAGCGTACGCAGGTGTAAGAGCCAATGTTACCGACAGTTCGGTAATAGAGTTTATGAAAGAAATTAAAAATTATGCTGACAAGGGAATTACTGACGAAGAACTCTCCTTCATTAAAAATTCAATTGGTCAGAGCGAAGCATTAAAATACGAAACAAATGCTCAAAAGGCAGTATTCATAAAGCGCATAGTGGATTATAACTTAGATAAAAACTTTGTTGACAAACAAAATGATATTTTAAAAAATATTACAAAAACAGAAATAGACCAACTTGCAAAAAAGCATTTGCCTTACAATAACTTTGTTATTGTTGTTGTTGGTGATAAAGCACAGGTAGTTGACAGGCTTAAAAAATTAGGCTATGATGTTGTAGAATGTAATGCGGATGGAAGTGTGGTGAAGTGATTTCATTGTTCGTCCTCCAGACGCAAGAAATCTTAGCTGTTAGCGGCTGTTATTAATTTAAAATTTTGCAATTAGTCTCTTTTAAATAATTTGCAATTTCCAATTGCTCGCCTTTTTTAAATTCGTCCTCGGTTATAATAAAATAAAAGTCTTTATTGTCTGATAGAGTAATGTTTTGCTTTCCGTCCTCTGTCTCTACTTTATAGCGAAGGCTTTTTAGCGATGCAGTCTTTCGTTTGTTTTTATTGAAACCTTTTAAGAAGTCTATTACAATTAATGAAGAATCTTCATTAATTGTAATAGACTTGATTTTTTTTAAATTTAGTATTATTACTATTATTGAAATATCTATTATTCCAACAATAATTAGAGATTCGGTTCTAGTAAGTATGTTTTTCATTCCGTTTCGAGTAGGGCGCAATTCCTTGTCAAAATAACCACTTGCTATAGTAAGAATTAATGGAAACAAAAGCATTAGATACATCTTTTTGTCTAATTTTTTAAAGTCTGTTTTTGAGCTGAATATTTTCATATAATTACTACTAACTTGTTTAATATGTCTCATTTTATATCATACATTTAAGCGACAGTGTATTGTAAAATTATTTTCATTACTACCTATTTATCACCTTATCCTTAGGGTATTGTATGGTATAAGAGAATTTCACTTTTTCGTCAGCTCCTGGGTTTATTTTAAGGTTCCATGTTAAAAAGCCTTTCTCTGCATTGTACTCAGCCTTTGATTTATCTTGTAGTTCCACTATAATTTCTTTGTTAGTGGTTAAAGGAATTTGGTCTTGTAAAAAAATTTCAATTTCTTTTTTCTTCTTGTTTTTCACTACAATTTCATAGGTATATGTTTCCTTTTTATTGGAAGCCATCATTTTTTTCTCGGTATACTCTTTCAGCTTGTTGCGCTCCACCGAAACATTTTTATCTCGTCCTAACGATAGCTGTAAGGTGTCGTCTGTGCTTGCCGTGTTGATATACGTTTTACCCACATACATGCCTTCAAAGTATATATTGGCATCGGCAGCAAGTAAATTATATGTTTCCCAATTGCTGATGTAAGCTAACAGAAATGCATCCTTATCAAGCTTAGGTGCTGCGTAATATTTGTAAGTTGCACCAACGGTAAATTCCTGAACAGATACTGCGTATTGTTTACCATCCGAAGGAATAGAGTAAGGTAAGTTTATTTCAAATAATATGTTGGTTGAAGCTTCTGTTACTTGCGTATAGGCAGCCGCACTTACTGCGGGAGCTTGTGCAATTGCACCATCGCTTTGCGATTCATACTGTGCAGCAGTTTCTTTACTTCTCATCATCAGTGATTTTGCTTTTACCGGATAAACAGGAACCGCGTATGATACCCACCAAGGTTGCATTTCAGGTTTTGTTGCATTTATAAACGGGTTGCCTGTTGAAAGAGTTAGTTTTACCTTGCTCCAGTCATAACCTGTATTTTGCCATACATTGGCTTTGTATTCCAATTGCAACGGAACACTTGCATCTATACCTCTAATGTTATAATAAGGCGTCCATCCTGCATCATTCACAAAATACGATAAATTAATTTTTGCTTTTTGTGCAACACTTGTCATTACACGTATTATTACTTCACTAAAGCGATATTTATTTTTGTTATTAAGCTCATTTAATTGATTATTTATTCTTGCTGTTTTTTCCTGAATCTGTAAGCGCTTTTTCTGACATTCCGCTTTTTTGGTGTACAGTTCGGTCAATCGTTTTCGCATAAAATTTATCATTTCTTCCAAACCCAAAGCATCCACACCGTTATTTGCGCCTCCTATACTTTTATTTGCCATCAGTACCTCTTCTTCCTGAGTGTAAATTTTTTCGAGCGCTTGTTGTTTGTTTAACTCATCATTCAATGCTTCCAATGAGTCTTTTAATGTTTTCACTTCTTTGGGCAATTGATTTTCGTTTAAATAATTGATTTTACGTACCACCGACTGTATGATGAAATCGCCTTCGCCTTTGGCTTGCAATTGATCATCCGAAATATTTTCAGGTAAATTTTCAATGACGATGTCACTTGCCCCTGCAGGAATAAACACTTCGCTCAGCGTATTAATTTGCGCACCGCTCAAATACACGGTTACTTCTTTGGTGATGGCAGCTGTTCTTTTTTCGGGGCTTGAAGCAACGCTTGTATTTACAACTGCAATGGCTAAAACGAATAAAAACTTTAATGAATGTGACATATATAAATAGTTAAATTTTACTTCCAACAAAGCTAATAAGCATTTTTTGATTAATGTTTCTTTCGTCAACGGAGATTTTATTTTTTTAGTACTTTGGTCATTAAATTAATGAGTGAAAAACAATGATTATTAAGAAGGTACAGCATAGTCAAACGCAGCAGACAGCTTTTGCGGTGTTACAAAACTCTCATTGGAAAATAATAGAGAATTTTACCGGTGATTTGTTACAACTTTTGGAAGAACTGAAGGCGAATAAAATCTTTGAAACTAAACATTACAATGTCAATGAATATAAAGACGTCATTCCTTTTAAACCTTCGTCATACAGGGATTTTATGTTGTATGAAAAACATGCGATTGATGCTGCAAGAGGCTTTGTAAAAAAATATCTTCCCAAAGCATATCCTGTTGTTAAGTTGTATGAAAGGCTCAGCGGAAAGCCTTTTCCAATGCTGAAACCAGGGAAGCGTTACTACAAATATCCAATATTTTACATGGGAAATCATCTTAACTTTTTTTCGGAAGGAGATAACATTCAAAAACCATCGTATACCCAACAGCTCGATTATGAGCTGGAAATAGCAGCAATTATTGTAAAACCATTAAAAAATGTGAAGCCAGAAGAGGTGGATGATGCTATTGGAGGCTTTGTTATTTTAAATGATTTTAGTGCACGCGACCAACAAATGGAAGAAATGAAAAGTGGTTTCGGACCTATGAAAACTAAAAACTTTGCCAATGCTATTTCATCAGTGGTTGCAACTGTTGATGAAATGTTGCCAATTATAGATCAACTGCAAGTAAACGTTTTTATCAATGATAAATTGATTGCACAGAATACTACGGCAGGTGCAAAATATTCCATTCAGCAAGCTATTTCTTATGCTTCTTGGGAAGAACAATTGCATCCGGGAGAACTATTCGGATCAGGCACAATACCGGGCTGCACAGGTATAGAAAATGGCAAACAGTTACAAAAAGGCGACGGCATAAGATTAGAAATAAAAGGTATTGGAAGTTTAACAAATTATATTGTTTAAACCGAAGACGGAATAGTAACTATTATATAAAACAACTGCAATTTAAATAGCGCTTTACTTCTTTCCCTTTGAGAGAAGATATTAAAGGATAAGACAACAGTTTACACATGAAAATAATAGACCTGTCAAAAACCATTGAGTATCGTTCAGACGATCCTTTTTTTATGAAAATAAAAGTGAAACACAAATCGCATAAAAGTGCGAAATTGCTGATTCGCTTTTTGGGCTTACCGTTTAAAATGCCATTCGGCTTGCCGTTTAAACTTTTTCCGAAAAACTTTGTAGGTTGGGCAGATGATACGATTCAAAAAATGGGAGTTCATGCTACCACACACATTGATGCGCCCTGGCATTACAGCCCTAAATGCGATGGAAAGCCGGCAAAAACAATAGACGAAATACCTTTGGAATGGTGCTTTGCAGAAGGAATTGTGATTGATATGAAACACAAAAAAGATTTTGAATCCATCACCTCTTCTGATATAAAAATATTTCTTGAAAAAGAAAAATTAAAGATCAAACCCGGGATGATTGTATTGATAAAAACAGGAAGAGATAAGTTATACGGCAACGGCACATTGGATTTTTATACCAAAGGTACAGGAATGAGCGGCGAAGCTACAGCATGGCTTATTGACAACGGAATAAAAATAATGGGCATTGACCAATGGGGTTGGGATTTACCATTAACCTATCAAACAAAAAAGGCAATAGAAACAAACCGTTCCGATATTTTTTGGGAAGCACATTTAATTGGTCAACATAAAGAATATTGCCATATTGAGCAACTGACAAATTTAGATGCTTTGCCGTATTCAGGGTTTAAAGTAGCAGTATTTCCATTAAAACTGAAAGGTGCTTCGGCTTCTCCGGCAAGGGTGGTCGCGATGATAGAGGAATGATTTTTATTGAATTTTCAAATCTTTTATGTTTAGCTGCAAGGACACGCTGCCGTTAAACTCATTTTCTTCAATTGCATAACAGGCATCAAACATTTTTTTTGCTGATACATCTTCAAAATGGTTCGCCTGACCAAAAGCAATAGCCGGAAAATTAGGCTGGTTATTATTTACAGATTGTACATCTAATTTTAAATGACCGGAGCCTACGATACGACTATATCCTTTATCAATCAACCCTTTTGTTAAAAAAACAGGTGACATATTGCCAGGACCAAAAGGTTCAAACTGTTTTAAAATTCTGTAAAATTTAGGTGTAATGGCTTCTAAATTTATTTCTGAGTCAATCTCAATTTCAGGCGTAAGCATATATTCTTCAATAGTTGCGCTTACCACTTCTTCAAAACGCTGTTGAAATGCTGCAACGTTTTCGAGTTTTAAAGTAAGTCCTGCTGCATATTTGTGCCCCCCAAATTGTTCCAGTAAATCAGAACAGGCTTCAATGGCGGCATGTACATCAAAATTTTTTACAGAGCGTGCAGAACCTGTTGCTTTGCCGTTCGATTCTGTCAATACAATAGTTGGTTTGTAATGTTTTTCAATGAGGCGGGAAGCCACAATTCCCACAACACCTTTGTGCCAGTCAGTATGAAACAAAACCGTCGACTTTTTATGTATCCACTCTTCATTCTCTTCCACCATGCTAAGCGCATGTTGGGTAATGGTTGTATCCAGCGCTCGTCTGTCGGTATTATTGGTGTTGATGGTTTGTCCCGAAAGTGTTGCTCCTTCATGGTTATCCGACAACAATAAATCAACGGCATTTCTACCCGTTTCAATACGCCCTGCAGCATTAATGCGCGGAGCAAGTGTAAATACTAACTCATTTACCGTTACCTTTTTTTTAATGTTTGCCAATTCCAAAATGGTTTTAACACCTCTGCGCGGATTGCTGTTGATTTGTTCCAATCCATAATAACACAATATTCTGTTTTCATCAACAATGGGAACAATGTCGGCGGCAATTGAAATGGCAGTTAAATCAAGATATTCGAGCAATTCATCAAACGGAATATTGTTTGTTTGTGCATAAGCTTGCACTATTTTAAAGCCAATACCGCAACCGCAAAGTTCTTTAAACGGATACGGGCAATCGCTGCGTTTAGGGTCTAAAACAGCAACGGCAGCAGGTAATTCATCGCCGGGAAGATGATGGTCGCCAATAATAAAGTCAATGTTTTTTTGGTTGGCATAATTTATTTTATCAATTGCTTTTATGCCACAGTCGAGCGCAATAATGAGAGTAAAGTTGTTTTCTTTGGCATAATCAATGCCTTGAAAGGATATTCCGTATCCTTCGCTATATCTATCGGGAATGTAATATTCAATTTTATGTGGAATTATTTTTTTCAGAAATGAATACACAAGTGCAACTGCTGTTGTTCCATCCACATCATAATCTCCATAAATCAAAATCTTTTCATTGCTATTAATGGCTTTGGTTAGCCGGACAATGGCTTTATCCATATCCTTCATCAAAAAAGGATTGTGCAAATCAGTTAAACTTGGACGGAAAAATTTTTTAGCTTTATCAAAACTATTGATACCACGTTGAACCAATATGTTTGCAATTGTGTCATCAATACTTAAATCAGAAGCAAGTTGCATAACAACAGATGCATCGGCCTTTGGTTTTATGCTCCAACGTTTTTGCATGTTTTAATTTGAAAGAGATATAACGATGAATTTGAAATGAAATAGTGATAACAAATGTAAGGCAAATAAATTTATTGCGTTTAGAGCCTGTTTAAATTTCATTGCTAAAATATATCGTCACTCAATGGTTCTCGATATGCTCACCGAAAAGGCTCGCTACTCGAACTGACATCAGTATTTTTGCACAGTCACTTCGAGTAGGCTTTTTCAGCCGTATCAAGAAGTGAATATTGAAAATCATATACTTAACAAATATTCGGATGAAATTTAAACAGGCTCTTAATGAAATTGCAAAGCTTGAGAGTATCAAATTAATTATGTCGTAGATTTTATTGCTTAAATATTATTTACATTTGTTCGTCAAAAAGCAAGCGTGATCCTTTTCTTGAAATGAACTATAACAGTTAGTAATCTTATCTCACCGCTTTGGCATCCAAATGCTTCAACAACCTATTCCTCTTTACCGCATAAATGATAGTATTACGGGGAAATACAAAGTGAATCTGTATATATTGCGTGCTGATTTGAATCATCCTTACATTAGTGGTAATAAGCTGTTTAAACTCAACTATAATTTGCAGGAAGCAAAAAAATTAAATAAACACACACTACTCACTTTTGGCGGAGCATTTTCCAATCATATTTCAGCTACTGCTGCTGCCGGAAAAGAATATGGATTTAAAACAATAGGTATTATAAGAGGCGAAAAATACGATGAACTAAATCCTATTTTAAAATTTAGTTCAGAGTGCGGGATGCAGCTGCATTATGTTGCACGTAGCGTATATCAAAACAAAAAAGAATTGTATGATTATGTAAATACATTATTTATTACTGAAAATTTTTACATGATACCCGAAGGTGGAGCCAATGAATTAGGTGTAAAAGGATGTAAAGAAATAACAAATTTTATTGATATGGATTTTGATTACATTACTTGCCCTTGCGGAACAGGTACTACGTTAGCGGGTATTGTTCAAAGTTTAAAAAGCAAGCAACATGCGATAGGTTTCCAAGTATTAAAAAGCGAAGGATATATTAAAGGGGAAGTTGCAAAATGGTTGAATGGAATAACTAATAATAACTGGAGCATTAATGAAGACTACCATTTTGGAGGATATGCAAAAATTAAAAAAGACTTGACAGAGTTTACCAATTGGTTTGAACAAACAAATGCAATTCCTCTTGATTACATCTACACAGGTAAAATGATGTTTGGTATTTATGACTTAATTCAGAAAGGTTTTTTTAAAGAAGAACAAACAATCATTGCATTGCATACCGGCGGATTACAAGGAAATAAAGGATTTGAATAAAACGCTCTTAAATCAGAATTCAATATTTCTGCAAATCCCCTTTAATAATTCATCTTCTTAAACAGTATTTTCTTGGTTACTTCTGCCACCAATACATATAAAATCGCAATGGCACACATACTTATAATGGTTATAAACGACAATGTTGTAAATCCAATTGAAGCGGATATGTTTAAGTAAGGAATAATGAGCACGGCAAGTATTACTAAAGCACTTGACAGAGTTAAGGCTTTTCCCGGACGGCTTGTAATAAACGTTTTATGTGTACGGATAACCAGCAAAATCAATACAGCCGAAACTACCGATTCTACAAACCATCCTGTTCTGAAGGTTTCGATGGAAGAATGAAAAATGTAAAGCAGAGTACCAAAAGTAACAAAATCGAAGACAGAACTTTCCAAACCAAACACAATCATAAAATTGCGAATAAGTTTAATGTCCCATTTGCGGGGTTTTTGAAGCTGTTCTTCATCCACATTGTCTGAAGAAATAGAAAGCGCAGGTAAATCTGTTAAAAAATTAATAAGTAAAATTTGAGCGGGAAGCAATGGTAAAAAAGGAAGTAACATAGATGCTGCAGCCATGCTGAACATATTGCCGAAGTTTGAACAAACGGAAATAAAAATATACTTCATCGTATTCATGTACGTCCTTCTTCCTTCTGATATTCCGTCACTTATCACACCCAGATTTTTCTCCAGCAAAATAATATCCGCCGACTCTTTTGCCACGTCCACAGCATTATTCACCGAAATACCAACGTCAGCCACTTTTAATGCCGATGCATCGTTTATTCCGTCTCCCAAATAACCCACTACATGTCCCTTACGTTGCAGAATACGAATTATTTTTTCTTTTTGCGAAGGTTCTGTTTCCGAAAAAATATCTATATCATCTATTTTAGCAAGCAACGCATCGTCACTCAACATGTGAAGTTCAGCTCCCGAAATAATACGGTGCGATGATATTCCAATTTGCGATGCTATGTTTTCGGCAATTAAGGTATTGTCTCCGGTAATAATTTTCAGAGCAACGTTTTTAATTCTTAATTCATTGATAATATTCACTATGCCTTCTTTAGGAGGATCTTGTAAAAGAATAAATCCTAAAAAGGTCATGTTGCATTCATCTTTTTTATTAATAACAGGATTGTCTGTTATATCTTTGTAACAGATTCCAATCGTTCGAAAACCTTTTAAACTGAACTGTTCAAACTGTTGGGCTATATCAGTCTTATGCTCTTCCATCGTAACGATTGTGCCATCACCTAATTGAATTTTATCGCACACCTCTTCCACATTTTTTAAAGCTCCTTTGGTAATCATAATGTGTTTACTGTCGGTTGCAACAACAATGCTTAATCGCTTACGGATAAAATCATAAGGCACTTCATCAAACTTGGTAAATCCTGTAATATCTGTTTTCAATTGCTTACGGATGGCATCATCCATAGGGTTTGAATAACCTGATTCAAAAAAAGCATTGAGGTAAGCATATTTATTGATAGTTTCATTTTGCTTGCCATCTATGCTTATGCAGGAGTGAATTTTTACTTCACCCTCCGTAAGTGTTCCTGTTTTATCAGAACATAAAATATCAATGGAGCCCAAATTTTGAATGGCAGATAATTTTTTTACAATTACTTTTTTTGCTGCCAGTTGTTTTGCTCCTGCCGAAAGTGTTATGGTTACTATGGCAGGCAGTAATTCAGGCGCAAGTCCTAATGATAAAGCTAAGGCAAACAGAATGGAATCTAATGCCGGACGTCCCATGGTAATATTTACGATGAGAATAACGGCTGCCATAATAAGCCCTACCATCATTAACATGTAGCCAAAACTTTTTATACCTTTTTCAAAAGCTGTTTCTTCAGTTATGGTGGTAATTTCGGTTTCTATTTTGCCGAGTTCTGTGTTTTTTCCTGTTTCAACGGCAATAATAACTGCTGTTCCGCTAATGGTGCTTGTCCCTTTAAATACGGAGTTTATTCTCCCTATAAGCGGGGTTTCTTGGGGTAAAGCACATACTTTTTTCTCAGCAGGAAAGGATTCTCCGGTAAGTACCGATTCATTCACATACAAATCTTTCGATTGGATAATTAACCCATCTGCAGGTACAATATCTCCGGCTTCCAAAAGCACAATATCTCCCGGAACAACATCTCCTATTGGTATTTCAAAAGTTATTCCCTCACGCTTTACACGTGCTTTTGTTTGTATCAAAGCGCGAAGTTTTTCAGCCGCCTTGTTTGCATTGCGTTCCTGAATAAACCCTAAAGTTCCTGAAAGGAATAAAATGCTGAAAATTATAACGCAGTCGATATAAGTACCTGCTGAAAAGGAAAGTAATAATGCAAATACTAATAACAATACTAAGGGGCTTTTGAATTGCCTGCCAAAAAGAAATATATCTGTTAGGAGCGGACTACGTAATTTTTTTTCTGAATTCAGCTTTTTTCTTCCTTCAGCTTCATCTTTCTGTAAGCCCTTTTCATTCGATTGTAATTGATTAAATAATTGGTCGGTAGAAAAATTCCAAAAGGAGATAGCTGATTTCATACTATATCGTTTTTAGAAAAATTGATAGCAGATAAAAATAAGCAGAAACGATAATTAACATTTTATACGTATCAAAAATTCACTAAAGCTACTTATAAATTATGTTATATTTTTTTGAATCTTCAAAAGTCACTTATGCTGAACGCGCCGTTCCATATATTTCCTAATGTTGTCGCTTTCCATCATTTTATCACAGGTTTTATCGCATACTATATTATCGGCTTCCATCTTTTTTGTTAAATGATTAAGCATTTTATCCATTACCTGATTGTCATGTGCAAAGAGACTATCCATCCTGTCCGACATATATATTCTTTTTAATATCGAAGGGTTTTCCGTCATCATTTTATTAAAAAGACTATCCGTGTAACCATTATTTTTTAAAATAACATTAAAAATATCCGCCCTCATTTGCGGATTTTCAAGTATTTCTTCAGCATTTTTTTCTCTTTTATTTTTGCAGCTACCCAACGTAAATATTATAATAAACGTACTTAAACACATTGTTATTTTCATTTGCCTTTCGATTAAAATTTAAGCAAATGTAATAAGGGAAGTACTGTATTTTTAATGACATTCATCAGTTTAAATAGCATTATGAAAAAATTCAGCAATACCTTAACTATTTATTAATGATGTCTATACATTATATAATGGTGTTAAATGAAAGTTGTTGTTTTATTATAAAGTTTATTTATTAATGGTAATTTCGTTCCCCGATAATTATTTTAAGTATTAAATGCTGATGTCAACTGATAAAAGAATTTTGTTTTTTATTTTCGCTATTAATTCGCTGGTTCTTTCCGCACAGCAAAAATATACTGTGAGTGGAATTCTTAAAGACAAAAAAACAGGTGAGGTTTTAATAGGTGCTATTATAAAAGTAAAAGAATTGCCTAAAGAGGGCGTAGCATCCAATGCGTATGGTTTTTTTTCCATTACACTTCCCGAGGGTAAATACACTTTTACCTCTAGTTATTTAGGGTATTCTTCTCTTGATACCAGCATTGTCTTAAATAAAAATGTAAAACTGAATGTTGAGTTAGGTGATGCTACCACCATGTTGAAGGAAGTAGTTATATCAGCCGAAAAATCAAACAACAACGTTGTTTCAGCCCAAATGAGTGCACAAAAGTTGGATGTAGCGGAAATAAAAGCAATACCGGTATTTTTTGGAGAAAAGGACATATTAAAAACAATTCAGCTTTTACCAGGAATAACGAATGTTACAGATGGAACGTCAGGTTTTTATGTGCGTGGGGGAGGTACTGATCAGAATTTGATTTTATTGGACGAAGCCATTGTATATAATCCCACACATTTACTTGGTTTTTTTTCTGTTTTTAATTCAGATGCAATTAAGGACGTTACTATTTATAAAGGCGGCATACCTGCCGAATATGGCGGTCGTATATCTTCTGTACTTGATATAAAAATGAATGATGGCAATTCTAAAAAACTAACCGTTACCGGCGGAGCAGGACTTATTGCGTCGCGTTTAACTATTGAAGCCCCTATTAATAAAGGAAAAGGATCGTTTATTATTTCCGGAAGAAGAACATACGCCGACCTTTTTTTAAAAGCATTTGGTCCAAAAAGTTTACGTAATACCTCTTTGTATTTTTATGATTTAAACTTAAAGGCTAATTATCAATTAGGTGCCAAGGACCACATTTATTTGTCCGGCTATTTTGGAAAGGATGTTTTCAACTTTAGTAATGGAGCCGCCGCTAATCAAGGTTTTGGAATTAACTGGGGCAACACCACGGGCACTCTTCGATGGAATCATTTAATGAATGATAAATTATTTTTGAATTCCTCTTTTATTTTTACAAATTACCTTTCGAATATTGTTTTAGGAGCAGGTGATGCACAGTTTAAAGTAACTACAGGTATTCAAGATTTTTCATTGAAAGAAGATTTCAGTTATTTTGTGAACAAACACAAAATAAAGTTTGGTTTCCAAAGTATATATCATACGTTTATTCCGGGAGAAGTAACTGTAAATACTGCTTCTTCAACTCTTTCACCCACGCGACTCGGATTGACTATTCAAAAGAGGTATGCGCTTGAAAATGCTATATATATTTCCGATAACTATACCGTAAACAGATTTCAGTTTACTTATGGTTTACGTCTTTCCGAGTTTACGGCTCTTGGTCCGGGAACCGTATATTCGTATAATTCTTCAGGTGCTGTTTCCGATTCTACAAATTATAAAAATAATCAACCTATAAAAACTTATTTTGGTTTTGAACCTCGTGCTTCAGCATCTTTTTTAATTAATGATAAAAGTTCTATTAAAATATCCTACAACCATATCAATCAATACTTACATCTGTTATCTAACAGTACTATTTCAACTCCTTTTAATCTTTGGGTTCCTTGCAGTTCAATTGTTAAACCGCAAATTGGAGATCAGGGAGCAATTGGCTATTTCAGAAATTTTTTTAATAATAGTATAGAAACATCAGTAGAGGCATATTATAAAAATATGCAAAATCAAATAGATTATGTGAATGGCGCCAATTTGATATTTAATAAAGCCATAGAGTCGCAATTGGTTTTCGGCAGAGGTTGGTCATACGGTACGGAATTTTTTATCAAGAAAAAAACCGGCAAGCTCACAGGATGGATTTCGTATACATTGTCTCGCACCTGGAGGCAGTTTGATAGTATAAACGACGGAACTAAATTTCCGGCAAAACAAGATATTACTAATAATTTGTCGGTAGTTGGTATTTATAAGTTAAATGAAAAGGTGAGCTTTTCAGCTACCTTTGTTTATCATACCGGCTTTGCAGCATCATTTCCAAGTGGAAAATACACCATTGGTAATGAAGTTGTGAATTTATATACTCAACGAAATGGTTATCGTATGCCGGAATATAATCGTATGGATGTTGGAGTAACAATTCAAGGACGGAAAACCGAAAAATTTGAATCGGATTGGAATTTCTCTGTGTATAATGTTTACGGAAGAGAAAACCCCTATTCTATTAGCTTTCAGCCTGTACCGGGTAATCCTTCTCAAACAGAAGCGGTACAGTTGTCACTATTCAGATGGGTTCCGTCTGTAACATATAATTTTAAATTTTAAGCTATGAGAAAGACAGGTTTATATGGCAAACTTTTTCTTGCACTAATTATAATTGCAGGTATTTTTTCTTCTTGTGAAAAAGTAGTTGTTCTTGATTTAAAGAATTCTCCTTCTGAAGTGGTTGTACAAGCCAATGTCACTAATCAACCCGGACCATATTATGTTGTATTGAATTATTCTGTTCCATACTATAACAGCAATACGTTTCCGCCTGTAACCGGTGCTCAGGTGAAAATATATGATAATGCAGGCAATAGCGAAATACTTACAGAAACGACCATACAGGGTATTTATAAAACAAGTTCGTTAAATGGAACACCAGGCAGAACATATACCATACAAATTATTGCTAATAGTACAAGTTATCAAGGTGTTTCTACCATGCCATTGCCTATTCCGATAGATTCATTTAACGTTACACATATTGTTAATATTAATCGTTTTAATAATACATCAACTACCGGAACAACACCGGATACGACTTTTCGACTTGTATGTAAGTTCACGGATCCTTCAGGAGTTGGTAATTTTTACAGACTCATTCTTAGTTCTAAAGATACAACAGGCATATCCGATAGCACTAAACTTATATCAGACAAACTAGTTGATGGACAGCAGATATCCACTACATTCAGAACAAAATATGTTTTTGGAGATACCGTAAGAATTAAGTTAGAATCTATAGATCAACTTACGTATGATTTTTATAATACTATTGGTGGGGCAATTGGCAGTAGTAGTGCCTCCCAATTACTTGCGGCACCTCCGGCAAATCCTACTAATAATATCAGCAATAACGGGTTGGGGTATTTTGCAGCATACTCAATTACTACTGCTACAGTAATTGTTCGATAATTGATAAGGGCAATGCTATTAAGGGCAAGATGATTAATTTATTATTTCAAGAATTTATAAATAAAAAGTCCCAAAGTTTTTTAGAACTTTGGGACTCTTTATAGAACTATATTGTTATTATTTTTCTGGAACAGCAACAACGTTAACTTCTAAAACAAAATCATCGCTGATTGCTTTGTCGCCCAAGCCATCTACAAAACTTGCAGAACCATATTTGATGTCAAATTTGGTGCGGTTTACGGTTATTTTTGCTACAGTAACAATAGTAACTGCACTTGCTTTTATTACAGCAGGAAATGTTATTTCTTGCGTAATACCTTTGATGGTAAGTTTTCCAGTAACATCATAATTTTCGCCTGTTTTTGGAACTACTTTGCTGATTTCAAATTTTGCTGTCGGAAACTTAGCTACACCAAAAAAATCATCTGCTTTTAAATGTCCTATCAGCTTATCATTGTATGCTTTGTCAGTTAAATCAGTACAAGTGATTGAATTTAAGTCAAATTCAATCGTACCTCCGGTTATTACTTTACCATCGTATTTTAAAGTACCGCCAGAAAGATTAATGTTTCCGGTATGTGTACCTGTTACTTTTGTTCCTATCCAAACAGACTTTGATTTGGCAGGATCTACTTTATACGTTTTTTGTAAATCGGAACCAGCTTTAAATGCGTAACTGGTAACTGCAACAATTGCAATAGTGCTTAAATAAATTAATTTTTTCATGATTTTAAATTTTAGTGATTTTAAGATTTGTGGAAACAAAGATATGGCAAATTATGTTCTACATGCAATAATATAGATTAAGAAATATACTTAATGTAGATTAAGTGTTTTTTAGAGCGGTTGATTTCATCTTACTCAAGAACTCAGGCGTAACACCTATGTAAGCGGCAATATATTTTTGGGGTAATTGATTTATTAAGGTTGGATAATATTTGCAGAAAGACTCATAACGTTGCTGTGCAGTTAATGCTAATATGTCCATTAGTCTGCGATTGGCGCTTACCAGCGCACGTTCCATTAAAATTCTAAAAAAGCGTTCAAATTTTGGAAATTCATCAAACAGTTTTAATTGATCGTGTCTGGAAAGTATTAGCACTTCGCTATCTTCAATCGCATCAATATTTAATAAATTGTTATTTTGTGGAATTAAATTCCTCATATTACCTATCCACCAATCAACCGGGGCAAATTGCAATATGTGTTCGAAACCGTTGGTATCAATGGAGTATGATCTTAAGCACCCTTTTGTAACAAAAGCAACATCATTTTCAACAGCTAAAAATTGTTTTCTTTTTAGTTTATGTTCTTTTAAAAGAGTCAAAAAATAATCTGCTTCTTTTTTATTCAGTTGTATGTGTTTGGCAATATTTTGAAGGATTAAATTTTTGTTCACGATCTAAAAATGTAAAAGTTGAATTATTAATTTAAAGTATAGCAAGAATGCATGGTTATAAAAATAACAATGTTTTTTTGAAATATCTGAAATGTATTTACGAAATGTTATCGTTCAACAAACTACTGTTACTCTTTGTTTTTGCTGTCGATAATAATTGTTACCGGACCATCATTTAATAATTCCACTTTCATATCTGCACCGAAAATTCCTGTTTGTATGGATTTTCCTAAATCAGTTTGTAATTGTTCGATCATTTTTTCGTACATAAAAACAGCAAATTCCGGCTTGGAAGCTTTGATATATGAAGGTCGGTTACCCTTTTTTGTGGATGCATACAAGGTGAATTGTGAAACGAGAATAATATGACCCCCGGCATCTTTTACCGAAACATTCATAACTCTGTTTCCATCATTAAAAACGCGAAGATTCACCATTTTAGCACTAAGCCATTCAATATCTTCATCTGTATCAGCATCTTCAATACCCAATAAAATAAGTAATCCCGAATCAATGGAACTTTTAATTGTTCCGTCAATGCTCACAGATGCTTTACTTACACGTTGAATGACTGCTTTCATAAAATCGGCAAAAAATTATTTGTCAGATAAAGGCACTAAATATTGTAATAAACTACACGAAGATATATTAAAATTTGCCGTTTAAAATCGATTCTGAGAAACCAATATGTGATGCGCTTCTCTAATAATTAATTTCTGTTTTTACCAGATAAAAAGCATACACGGCTAATATTGCTCCGATAACTGGTGCAATGAGATAAATCCAAAGGGAATGAATGTTTCCTGAAACAATTGCAGGTGCAAGCGAGCGTGCCGGATTCATTGAGGCTCCGCTAATCTTTCCTGCAAACATGGCTTCTAAACCAACAGTAGCTCCAATGGCAATTCCTGCGCTTATTCCTTTTTCTTTTGCTCCGGTAGAAACACTTATAATAACAAAAAACAAAAAGAACGTTAGTATTATTTCTAACAGGAAAGATTGCATGTTGCT
>Ga0302194_10000941_pt1 | contig 18575 bp, 13 predicted proteins | sample II_Bog_N1_1_FD_200227 | JGI IMG/M metagenome (GOLD analysis project Ga0302194, IMG submission 200227) | Peat permafrost microbial communities from Stordalen Mire near Abisko, Sweden - II_Bog_N1_1 | ecosystem: Environmental > Terrestrial > Soil > Wetlands > Peat | place: Sweden: Abisko...
AAACGCGAGGAGGTGCGTACCAAGGCTGCGGAGATCATCACCCGCAAACTCGGCAGCGATGGCATCGTGGTGGAAGAGGTCATGCTCTCTGATATTCAACTGCCTGAGGAATACGCCAAGGGCCTGGAAGGCCTGTTGCTGAAGGAGCAGCAGGACGACCAAATGGGTGTGGAAACCGACATGCAGCAGAAGCAGGTGAGAATTGCCGAGTTGCAGGCCGAAGCAGAAGAAGCGCAGAAGGTGAAGCAGGCTGAAGGCGATGCGCAGTCGAAGGTGGTTGAGGCCAAGGGCGAGGCCGACGCAATGCAATACACGCTGCCGCTGAAGCAGAAGCAGATTGAGCAGAGCAGGCTGGAAGCCGAAGCGCGCAAGGAAGCGACGATCCAGAACGCGGAGGCCGACGCGCAGGCTAAGGTCATCGACAGCAAAGCCGAAATGGAGCGCCGCAACCTGCTGGCCGATGCCGAAGCCAGCCGCGTGCGGCTGATGGCCAAGGCCAACGCCGAGCGCATGACCAGCGAAGCCGAACTGCTGAACAAGTCTCCGCTACTGATCAACAAGATTGTCGCCGAGAGGCTATCCGACAAGATCCAGGTCGTCATGGTTCCATCCGATGGCAAGTTCTTCTTCGCCAACGACGTCTTTAAGAACAAGGCGAACGCCCCTGTCGTTAAGCAGGAGATGGACAACGAGGACGAGGCCGCGCCCAAGCCCGGACATTGACGGTAGGCATCCAATCAAATCGTGAGACTCATACGCGGATGGGCGGCGAGTTATCGTGCGCAATAACTCGCCGTCCTCTGTCGAACACTGGAAACCAGCCGAATCAACGCTCAACAACGGGAGGAATTCATGCTTATTGGAAATCTGCGTCGCCTGGCATTGCTTTTATTCGGAATTTTGATTCTGCTTCCTCTTTCTTTCGGTCAGCAGGGCTCAACCCAGCCGGAACCTATTAAACCGGCGAAGGTCCTCACACCCGAGCAGAAGGAGTACCAACAGCAATGGAGAGGGTACATGGCGAAGCGGCAGGGCCTGCAGGCACAGGCCAATCAGGTTTTCGAGTCTGAGATGTCCCGCGAAAAAGCTGGAGACTGTCCGGAAGCCCAGACCACTTACGACTCCAACATCTGCTATGGAAACCAGGTGAAGATCACAGACCAGAACCTCAAGAGCTACGAAGGTCTTATTCAGGATCTGATGGCTCCGATGCCGCAGATGCCGGGAAAGTCCGCTGACAATAGGCCCGGACCGGCGGGACCCAGCTTCACGCCAGAGCAGGTCCTGGAAGAATTCGACCACGTGGAGGAGGTCTGGCGACAATACCGCGAGACAGCCTGCACAGCCGCCTACCATCAGTTCAACGGAGGCACAGGCGGACCCAGCTTCCAGATGGAATGTCAGCTCAACCTTGCGCGCGATCATATGCGCGAACTGGACACGGTCTACGGCCACGATCTTCACCTGTAGATCATGGAACGCAAACAACGAAGCTTAAGACTCGAGCGGTGATAAACGATATAATTCGCCCAAACGAACCATCGAGAGAAAATCGAAATCCAATGAAACTGGCTTGTATCATCGCGATGGTTATCGGCAGTCTGACGGGCTTCGCGGTGCAGGCGCAAAGCACTGCGCCCAGCCCATGGCAGCAGCCCGCAGCCACGCTGGCTGAGCAGGTTGCCGCCCTTCTTGGTCCCGGCCAGGCGCAACTCACTATCCGCAATCTCTCAACGATTCCTACTGAGCAGATCCCCGCCCTTCGCCGTCTGCTCTCCCAGGAATTGAAAGTGCACGGAGTCCTCACTTCAGGAGCAGAGAGCGCCAACATTGTCCGTGTCACTCTGAGCGAAAATGCTCGCGAGCGTCTGTTGGTCGCAGAAGTGGTGGAAGGCGACGAATCCCGCGTGACCATGGTGCGACTGGACCCAGGGAAAGCACCGCAACCGCAATCCGCAGGCGGTCTGACGTTGCGCAGGCAAGCTATATTTACCACAAGCGACCAAGTTCTTGCCGCCCTCGAAACCCCAAACGGCCTCGTCCTCATTGAACCGGAAGAGATCGTGTTCCTTGCCCGGACTCCAGACGGCTGGCACGAGCAAAAGCGGGTTGGGATTGGCCAAACGCGTCCAATCACACGCGACCCGCGTGCCATGATTTATCTCAGCGCAGACGCTGGCGGATTTGAAGCATTCACCGCCGGTGAAGTCTGCACCGGCAGCTTTCAGCACGCCTCACCGCCCGCGGATTGGAGCGTTCATTGCCGCGAGAGCGACGATCCCTGGACAATCGTCCAACCGCCCGTGATGCAGACAGGAACGGAGGCCCAGGCCGCCACGCAAATGAACATCGGCGTTACTCCCATCAAGGCCTTCTACAACGCAGCACGCAATTACTTCACAGGAGTTATCAATGGCTCCTCTGGCGTAGACCTACCTCCGTTCTATGTTGCCACCCAGTTGGTGCGCTCAGCCGCAACTATGCCTCTGCTCGCTGGCGGCATTGACGGCAAGATTCAAACGCTGGAGAACGGCAAGCTCAGGACAGTAACCGGCACACGCGACTGGGGCAGCGACTTTGCGGTTCTCCACTCAGGCTGCGGTACCGGCATGCAAGTCGTCGCGTCCGGCTCAGGAGCAGCCACGAGCGACAGCCTCCGCGCCTACGAACTGCCCGCGCAGGAGGCGATCCCCGCCAGCGCCGCGCTCGCGATGGGTGGAACTGTGACTGCAAGTTGGACCGAACCTGAAGGCAAGAGCGTTATGGCTGTGGTGCGCATGCAGGCCCCTGTAGGCCAAGCAGAACAATATGAGGTGGACCGTGTTACGGCAAGTTGTAATTAGTTGTCTCATCGCCCTGGCGGTGCTGCCGGCCGCCGCACGCACCCGCCCTCACTATGGCGGTACGCTGCGCATCGAGGTTGAAGGCGACCCTTGGAAAGTACCGGACGGCATTGCCTGGAGTCTCGTGCATGACGGACTGACTCGCATGGATTCCAACGGAACTGCAATTCCGGCTCTGGCCGTGCGCTGGGAAACTCAGAACGACAATCATCGCTGGCAATTCTGGCTACGGCCCAATGTGCAATTCCACAGCGGCTGGCCGCTGAAACCCTCGACGGTAGTGCTGTCCTTGTCCGGAAGCTGCCGCGCCGATGCTGGATGCCCTTGGACCACGGTCCATGCAGTGGGCACTTCAATAGTCTTTACCAGCGACTCGCCCATGCCCAACCTTCCTGCTCTACTGTCAGGCAACGGCTATTTGATTGGCCAAGCTGAGTCGGAAGAGGGCAAAGCTCTGCCCGGCTCTGTTGGCACTGGTCCATTTCATTTCGTCGGGCTCCAAAACGGCGCAGAGACCTTTGAGGCCAACGAAGGTTCATGGCAGGGCCGCCCCTTCGTCGACAAGATTGAGATCTTCAGCCACAAATCCATCCACGACCAATGGCTCGATCTTTCCGTAGGCCGCGCCGACATAGTTGAAGTTCCTGCCGAACAACTCCGCGTCGCGCAGCAGCAGCATCTCACGCTCCTCACCTCGCCACCGGTCACGCTTCTTGCGCTCGCGGTCGCCGACTCCAGCCTGCTCTCTAACCCCAACATCCGTGGCGCCATTGCCCTCGCCGTCGATCGCAGCGCCCTCTCCAACGTCATTTTTCAGAAGCAGGGCGAGGTTACAGCCAGCCTGTTGCCCTCCGCGCTTACCGGCTACTCGTTTCTCTTCCCGATAGAACGCGATCTGAACAAGGCGCACGAAATGCGCGGCGGCCTCGCTACTCCCGCTCTCACGTTGGCTGCGGATAACAGCGCCACCATGCAGTTGGCCGCGCAGCGCCTCGCCCTTAATCTCCACGAGGCCGGATTCAATGTGCAGGTCGCCAACGCCGCAACCGCACAGCATAAGGATCTTGCCCTGATTCAGCTCACCCTAGCCTCCGGCCAGCCACAGTCCTCGCTTGAATCCATGCTGCGCAGTGTGGGCGTATCAACCCCGGTCATCGAAAACACACCCGCCGGTCTCTACAAAACGGAACATGAGTTCCTTGAGACCCACACCCTGATTCCGCTGCTCTATCTCCCCCGCGCCTACGCCGTCAGTGGCCGTGTCCGCGACCTCCGCCTCAGCGCTAGTGGGTCGCCCCTTCTGGCCGATGTCTCGCTTCAGGACGCACAATGAGAGACGCAGAATGAATCTTCGCCAGAAACTGCTGCTGCTCTTCTCGCTCACCGTCGCTGCCGCCGTGGCCGCCGTTGCGTGGACCGTCCTCGTCCGCATCCGGCTCGTCTTTGAGCAACGCGACCAGCAGGAGACCGCACTGTTCGTCAGCCAGTTTCAGCGCGAATTCCAGCATCGTTCCGCCGAAGTTGCAGCAGCCGTTGACCACATTGCAGCCAGCGAGCACGTTCGCGCCATGGCGTTCGAGATAGTTCAATCCGGCGACGCGGCTCCGTATCTCACGGAAGCGCAGACGCTTGCCCAGGATGCGCAGCTCGACTTCCTTGAGATCGTCGGGGCTGACGGTAATGTCGTGAGCTCTGCGCAATGGCCCGCGCGCTTTGGCTATCCCGAACCTGCAGCCGAGCTAACCACAACCACGTTTCTCAAGCGCGAAGACCTTCCCAATGGCGCATCAGCCCTCGGCCTGTTTGCCGCTCGCCCCATTCGCGGTGCCGAGCCAGCGGTGCATCTGGTCGGTGGCAAGCGCCTCGATCAAAGCTTCCTTGCCGACCTTCCGGCAGCGCCCGGCATGCAGATTAGCCTATACAGTGACGCCGGCGCCAATCCATCTCCAGGCACGGATCCTTCGACAGTTCCGTCTGCCAATTTCGCCGCATTTGATCCCGCGCGGCTCCTCAGCGCCACCGGCCCCGTCACCGCCGCGGCTCGTTATCAATCCCTCATCGACTCCGCCCGCAAAACCGGCCTGCCCGCCAGTTCCATCCTCTACCTCACTGACCACCGCGAAGACTCGGTCAACGCCACCGCCATCCCTCTCAAATCTGAATCCGGCACCGTGCTCGCCGTCCTCACGGTCTCCATCTCGCGTGGCGGCATGGTCGAAGCTCAGCAGCATATCCGCGCCATCGCATACGGAGTTGCGGCTGGGGGCATCCTCTTCGCCATTATTTGCAGCCTTTGGATCGCCGCCAGAGTCTCCCGGCCCATCGAGCAACTCGCCCGCGCCGCGGAACAAGTTGCCGCCGGAAACTGGGAAACGCATGTCCCGGAACGCAGCCGTGATGAAGTCGGCCAACTCGCGCGCAGCTTCAATCACATGACCGCTCAGCTAACGAGCCAGCGCGAACAGCTTATCCAAACCGAGCGCGTTGCCGCCTGGCGCGAACTTGCGCGCCGGCTCGCTCACGAATTGAAGAATCCGCTATTCCCCTTGCAGCTTACGGTCGAAAATCTCGTCCGAGCCCGCGCGCTTCCGCCGAATGAATTTGATGAAGTCTTCAACGAGAGCACGCGGACCCTGGGCATGGAAATCGCCAACCTGAAGACCATCATTTCGCGCTTCAGCGATTTCAGCAAAATGCCCAAGCCAGAACTGGAACACGTCGACGCCAAAGGTGTCATCGAGCGCGTGCGCTCGCTCTACGAGACAACGGCCGCAACCTCCAATCCAGTCCCGCAGCCCATCCGCTTCGAGCTAGACGTCTCGCCTGAGCCCATGCCGCTCCATGTCGATCCGGAGCTGTTGCATCGGGCACTCAGCAACCTCGTCCTCAACGCCATGGACGCCATGCCCGACGGCGGGACCCTCACCCTCTCCGCCAACCCACTCGCCAATCACATCGAAATCCGCGTCTCAGATACGGGCGCTGGCCTCACGCCTGAAGAGTGCGAGCGGCTCTTCACCCCCTACTACACCACCAAGCAGCACGGTACTGGCCTCGGCCTCGCCATCGTGCAATCCGTCATCGCTGACCACTCCGGAACCATCGCCGTTGAGAGCCGGCCCGCCGGTGGTGCTACCTTTGTCATCACGCTGCCGAAAAGTAGCCTTGAGGTTTAGCTTTTAACTGACAACTGAGAACTGATGACTGTCTTATGAGCACCAAAGCCCACATCCTCATCGTCGATGACGAAGCCAATACCCTGGCCTCGCTCGCTCGCGCCTTCCGTCTCGCCGGGCACGAAGCCGTGGTTTGCGACAATGCCGCGCGCGCGCTCGAGCTAGCCCGCACTCAGCCCTTCGACCTCATCCTCAGCGACGTTGTCATGCCTCGCCGCGATGGGCTTGCCCTGCTTGAAGACTTGAAGACCGCCGGCGTCACGGCCCCCGTTGTGATGATGAGCGGCCAGGCCCACATCGAGATGGCCGTCCGAGCCACACGCCTCGGTGCGTTGGACTTTCTAGAGAAGCCGCTCTCCACCGAAAAGCTTCTCGTCACCGTTGAAAATGCCCTGAAGCTCACGCGCCTGGAATCCGAAAATCAGGACCTGCGCATCCGCGTCGGGAAGCACACGCTCGTCTTTCAAGGCGAAACCATGCGGCGTGTGATGGCGCAGATTGAGCGCGTCGCTGCCAGCGAGGCCCGCGTCTGCATCTATGGCGAAACCGGAACCGGCAAGGAGCTCGTCGCGCGCACGCTCCATGAGAAAAGCCATCGCGCGAACGGCCCTTTTGTGACTCTCAACTGCGCGGCCGTTCCCGCGGAACTGATTGAGAGCGAGCTCTTCGGCCACGAGAAAGGGTCCTTTACCGGCGCGGCGCAACGCCATACCGGCAAATTCGAGCAGGCTCACCGCGGAACGCTATTCCTGGATGAAATTGGCGACATGCCCACGGCCATGCAAGCCAAACTGCTTCGTGTTTTAGAAGAAGGCGAAGTCGAGCGCATCGGCTCCGACAAGCCCACTACCGTTGACGTCCGCGTCATAGTCGCCACACATCGCAACCTCGATGCGCTGGTCGAGTCTGGCGCCTTCCGTCGCGATCTCTATCATCGCGTCGTCGTCTTCCCGGTCGAGTTACCGCCCCTGCGCCAGCGCCCTGAAGACCTGCCCGCACTCGTCGAACACTTTGCCCGCCAGGTCAGCGCCCAGAACGGGTGGAAGCCCGTTCCCTTCACCGATTCCGCCATCGACGCCCTCAAGCAATACGGTTGGCCCGGCAATATCCGCGAACTGCGCAATGTTGTAGAGCGGCTGCTTCTGCTCGCTGATACGACAGTCGACGAAGCCGCCGTGCAACTCGCTCTTCCCTCCGCGCGCACCGGCCATCCGCCAGGTCGGTCCAATCCAATTTCCCTGACGTCCGACTCATCCGGCCCGCTTTCCGAGCGCGTTTTAGCCTTTGAACGGGCGCAGGTTCTGAACGAGCTCGACCGGCACAACCGCAACATCACGCAAACTGCCCGCGCCCTTGGATTGGAACGAAGCCATCTGTACAAGAAATGCCAGCAGCTCGGCATCGACCTGCAAAACTTGGAGAGCCGGAACAACGGACAAACTTGATGCGGTTCAGATAATTGGCTCAAAGTATTCTCTGTCTCTCAAAAAAGATCATAAAATTGAGCGTATCTGTTCGATTCGCTCATTGTAGACTGAAAACACTCCCGTAGCGGAACCAGAATTCAGGCAAAGGCTCAACCCAATGACAGCAGACTCCATCCGGTCCACCAATTCGAGCACCTTGCCGGCCGCCTCAAGCAAGCGCGGCTACAACATGTTTCTGCTGCTGGTTGCGGGCCTCGGCGGACTGCTTTACGGCATTGATGTAGGCATCATCGGCGGCGCATACCCGTACCTCGAAGCAACCTCCGGCCTCACGCAGGCGCAGCTCTCTGTGATTGTGGCGGCCGTCCTGCTGGGCAGCGTCTTTTCCACGCTCTTTGCCGGCATGATCGCGGACTGGATCGGACGCAAGCCGCTGATGGTCCTCAGCGGCCTTACCTTTGTTGTCAGCATCCCAGTCATTGCTCTCTCGCACGGCTATGGGCCACTGTTCTTCGGTCGGCTGTTGCAGGGCATGAGCGGCGGTTTCATCGGCATCGTGGTTCCGCTCTATCTCGCAGAGTGTCTCTCGGCATCCAATCGCGGCAAGGGGACGGGGATCTTCCAGTGGCTTCTCACCCTCGGCATCGTCGCCGCGGCGCTGGTGGGCATGTATTACAGCTACAAGGTTGCAGCCGTGGCCGCCGTTGGAAACGCCGCGGACCTTTTGGCTTTCAAGGATCTTGCCTGGCGCAGAATCTTCTGGGTTTCGCTGCCTCCCGGCGTTCTGTTTGTCATCGGTAGCCTGCTCGTTACCGAGTCTCCACGTTGGCTCTTCCGCAAGGGCAAGGAAGCGCACGCCCTTGCCGCGCTTCTCCGCTCGCGCTTGCCGCAACAGGCCGATCTTGAATTACAGGAGATGAAAGAGACCGCGCATCTAGCCGAGGCGTCCAAATCGCCAAACAAACAGACCGGCGAGAAGTTCAAGGACACCTTGCTGCGCCGCAAATACGTCATCCCCTTTCTGCTGGCCTGCATCATCCTTTCCTGCAACACCGCCACCGGCATCAATTCCATCATTGGCTACAACACCGGCATTCTGCTGCAAAGCGGCCTCTCCGACCTGCAGGCGCATTGGGGATACGTGATTTTCACGGTCGTCAATTTCGTCATGACCATGGTGGGCGTCACGCTGGTCGACCGCAAGGGGCGCAAGTTCCTGCTCACGCTCGGCACCAGCGGAATCATCGTTTCCCTCACTGCCGTCGGCCTGATGTTTCTGACTACAGAAAAGCTGAACGTCGATTCCCGCAGCCTGATCCAGTCGGCGGTAGAGCCAAATCAAGAACTCACCATCCGATTCGATCCCGCCGAAGCCTCCAGGCTGCTAAGCGCCAGCGGCTACACCGGCACGGACATCAACAGCGGTCGCGCCTCGTTCGCCATCATCTATTCGTACGGCGATTTCACAGCTTCAACCAGCTATGTGCGCTCTGACGATGCAGGCGCCGCCCCCATCCACATCACCCGCGCAAGCTGCGTTCCGGCAAATAGCGTTGAAGCCTTCTTCAAGAATCCATTTGCCGATCTCGACGCCGCACGCACCGCGCCGCTCAAAATTGAGAAAGCCCTGGTTGGCAGCGTTCCTGACGCGAGCCACGGCTGGCGTGTCGCCTTCGGCCTCTACGCATTCATGGCCTTCTTCGCCTTCGGTCCCGGCGTGTGCGTCTGGCTTGCGCTCTCTGAACTTATGCCCACCCGCATTCGATCGAACGGCATGAGCATCGCGCTGGTCATCAACCAACTCGTCTCCACCACGCTGGCCGGCATCTTCCTGCCCTTCGTAAGCAAATACGGATACTCGTCCATGTTTTTCCTATTCGCCGGCTTCACCGTCATCTACTTCCTCGTCGCGGTCTTCCTGCTGCCTGAAACCAAGGGGAAGACGCTGGAAGAAATTGAAGCCCATTTTGAAGCGCGAGGAGCCAGATAGAATTCACAAGCGACGTTCCGGCACCGGCGCAACTGCCTGACTGCAATGCCCGGCTGCATCGCATGCCCTTACGCCGAAGAACACGTTGTCTTTCGACACAGGCAACGTGACAGAATTGTTCCCCGCCTTCGCGCCGTACTTTGCGGCGTCCGTCGAGAACTGCCAATCGGAAGCGGCCGTCTCGCGCCAGACAATTTGATACTGGATTGAGTCGGCCCCAGCGGTCGGCGGATCCCACTTCAGCGTCGTGTTGTTATCCAGATTGCTCGTAACCACACGAACGTTCTGCGGCACGCCGGGGGACGAAGCAAGCGTTGCCAATGTGGCCATGTTGAGGCGCGCAACCTGTGCGATATACTGAAAATCATCGAACTTCAGCAGGTCTCCGTACTCGACGCCCCCCTCCATCCGGACGTGCTGATGCTGGTGGTTGAAATTCTCTCGCCACTCGGTAAAGCGCACCGCCGGGAATCCCTCGGCACTGAAAGAACTGTGGTCTCCACCACGAAGATAGCGATCGAGCCTCATTTCCATTACCGGCTCAAACGGCTTCCATGGCGCAGGTGCGGCAGTTGAAACGGAGGGTGAGAAGTACGTGCGACTGACTGCAAGAACCTCGCGCGCCAGTTCGCGGGAAGGGGTATCGTTCTCCATCCCGAGAGAGAGTTGTTGTGCAATCACTTCAGGCGGCGCGGAAGGTAGAATGCCCTGCGAGAAGACGCGCACCAACGATTTATTCTGCAATGTTTCGCCCGGAGTGGTATCTCCGCCAACAATATCGTTGTTCAAAACGCCTTCGAGTTGCCAGCCCTCTTCTTTGGCGAGCTTCGCAAGATGCCGGCTTCCGTTCAGCCCCTGCTCTTCTCCGGCGACGCAGACAAAAACGATGGTTGCGGGAAACTTGTACTGGCTCAGAATGCGTGCGGACTCAAGACTCACGGCAACTCCGCTGGCATCGTCATTCGCGCCCGGAGCGGCTGCGTGGGTTTCCATCACATCGGTCTCCCGCGAATCATAGTGTCCCGTGACCAGGTACATGCGTTTGGACTGCGCCGGATCAGTGCCGCGCAGAATGGCATACACGTTACGAATCGGCGTGGGCTTTGTAATGCGGGCGCGAGCCGCAGCGGTGCCTGCAGGAGGTTGTTCCACAAAGGCATCCTCCTTCACCTCCATACAGTCCCCGCACGCCTTGCTATAGCTTTCGAATTGATCTTTGATCCAGTCCGATGCAGCCAGAACACCCGTTCCCGCAGTCAGATCGGTCTCCGTACTTGAGACCGTGCTGCGGTTCACGAAGTTCACCAATGCGGAAATATTCGCGCGGATTCGCTCCGTAGAAACCTGCTTGAGTGCTGCCGCAACACGCTTGTCGGCGGGAGCAGCGGTTATGCGCGATCCCGCAACAAGATAGTCGCGCACGTCGCGGCTGAGGTGAGACGGCGGCTGCGCAACGACAGTGATTTGAAGCAGGCAAATCACCAGGCAGGATGTGAGCGAAAGTCCGGCGCGAAATGAAAAACGGCGACCCGTTGCATTGAATTGTGGCATGTGCAATTCCTCATTTTTTATGGAAGAGTCGACTCAATCGTGCGGGTAAAATCTGCCGGAGCCGCAATGTACGGCCAATCACGCGCTGGCATCTCTCGCGCCCGGAATGCGAGACCAGTCCAAATCCTACCAACGGACACAAATGATTTCCAACTCTCTTTGTATACTCCGGGTGCCCAGGATCCATCGCTTATGAGGACCTGCGAAATCATGAGGCTTAATCCCGCCTGCGCACGCCTCAACCAATTCCTTTCGAGCCTCCCGCGAGCCCTGCGACCCCACATGTAACTTCCAGGATTCATTTCTCTCAACGCCGCCATCACATTGCGCATCATACCCGTTTACCAGGAGCTGTTATTTCTCATCAGGCGGTGGTGTTGCGATGTCTCCCGAGCAATCCGTACTCCCTTTGCGCAAACCTTCCCAAACTTCATGGATGCGGATGCTCCTGGGGTCTCTCGGCCCGGGCATCATCACCGGAGCTGCCGACGATGACCCGTCCGGAATTGCCACCTATTCCATAGCCGGCGCGCAGTTCGGCACCTCGCTTCTCTGGACCGCACTCCTCACCTTTCCGCTGATGGCCGCCGTGCAAATGATGTGCGCACGCATAGGCAAAGTCACAGGAATGGGGCTTGCCGCAAATCTCAGCCTTCGATTTCCGCGCTGGCTCCTGCTGGTGGGTGTCTTCGCCTTGCTCATTGCCAACACCATCAACATTGGCGCCGACCTGGCCGGCATGGCGGATGCGGCCAATATGCTCACCGGCATCAATATTCACCTGTGGGTTGTCGTTTTCGCAGTCCTCATATCGTGGGCCACGATTCAGCTTCAGTATCGGCACATCGCCATGGTGCTCAAATGGCTGGTCATCGTGCTCTTCGCTTATCCCGTCACTGCCTTTATCGTCGGCGCCGACTGGATCCAGGTGGCGCGCGACACGCTCATGCCTTCCATGCCGCATGGCAAAGACGCCTGGGCAACGCTGGTGGCGATTCTGGGTACCACCATCAGTCCCTATCTGTTTTTCTGGCAAGCCAGTGAAGAGGTTGAGGAAGACAAGGAAGCCGGCAAGCACTCGCTGCGTCTTCGTCGAGGAGCGACGGTAAAGGAGCTCGAATTCAGGAACGTCGATGTTGGCGTAGGCGCGTTCTTCTCCAATGTAGCCATGTTCTTCATCATTCTCACCACGGCTCTCACGCTCAATCGCCATGGCCTCACCAACATCAGCACTTCAAGGCAAGCTGCCGAGGCTCTGCGTCCCCTGGCAGGCAATTTCGCCGCACTCCTGTTTACCGTCGGCATTGTCGGAGTCGGGCTCCTCGCCATCCCCACGCTGGCTGGCTCGGCAGCCTACGCCTTCGCAGAAACGCTTAGGTTCCGCCAGGGTCTTAGCAGGGAGATGAAGCATGCGCGCGCATTTTATGTGGTAATCCTGCTCTCAACCTGTGCGGGAGTCGCTATGAATTTCCTCCACATCAATCCCGTCAGCGCGCTCTACTGGACGGCCGTGATCAACGGCTTGCTGGCGCCGTTCCTCCTGGTCGCCATCCTCATGGTTGCAGGCAACAAAAAACTCATGCAGGGCCAGCCCAGTTCCCGCCTCGGCTGGATCACCGTAGCAGTCACAACGGCTGCCATGTTCGCCGCCGGCATCGCCATGTTTGTTCTATAGGAGTTTTTTGGTGGGCAGTGAGGGACTCGAACCCCCGACATCCTGCTTGTAAGGCAGGCGCTCTAACCAACTGAGCTAACCGCCCACAAAGGCGCTACGGCAATTGTGGCCTGCCTCCATCATACCAGCGACCTTGCCCAATCCCAACCTCGCCCATCCGCCAATTCAATGCCCCATGCAGAGTTGATAAACTCACCCGGTGACACGTCTCATCATCAACGCGGACGACTTCGGCCTGACCAGCGGTGTAAATCGCGCCGTCGCGGAGTTGCACCAGGCCGGCTTACTTACCAGCGCCACGCTCATGGCCCGCGCTCAGGCCACCGCCGACGCCATCGAAATCTCCCTCGCCACTCCCTCGCTCGGCGTCGGCTGCCATGTGGTTCTGCTCGATGGCGAGCCGGTTCTTTCGCCACAATCGGAGATTCCGAATCTTGCCGATCCAATCACCGGCCGCTTCCGGCCTTCTCTCATTCCGTTCCTCGGCGCAGTGCATCGGTATTGGCCGCGGATGGCCGCTTCTCCCATGAACAAGGAAATCGAAGGCGAAGCCGCTGCTCAAATCTCCCTGTTGCAAAACCGCGGAATCCGCCTTACTCACATTGACACCCACAAGCATGTCCACATGTTTCCCGCCGTCCTGCGTCCCGTGCTGAGAGCGGCGCGAGCAGCCGGAATTCGCACCGTCCGCAATCCCTTTGAACCCGCCTGGAGCCTGCATGCCACCCAAGGCGCTCCCCGTCTTCGTCGCGTCCAGGTAAGCCTTCTGCGCCGCCTTCAATCGTCCTTCCATCGCATCGTCGCGGAAGAGGGATTCACCACCACGGCCGGCGCCATCGGCGTCCTCGCCACCGGAAGCCTCAACGCAGCAACCATCGCTTCCCTGCTCCGCCAACTTCCCAGAGGCACGTGGGAACTTGTCACGCATCCCGGCTACAACGATGCGGACCTGGCAGACGTCCACACCCGGCTTCGTGCTTCGCGCGACACCGAACGCCTCGCTCTCGAGCAGCTACGCCAGTTCCCTGAAATCGAACTCGTCTCGTTCTAGTTGCGCTGCTGGCTCATTGCCGCACCCACTCATGCCGCGAGACGGAATCCTATTTGGATACGGCATCCAACTCGGCCAGCGCTTCTGCGGGAATCTGCAGGCTCGACGCCTTCAGATTCTCGCGAAGATGATTCCGCGAAGACGTTCCAGGGATCACCAGGATGTTCGGCGACCGGTGCAGGAGCCACGCAAGTGCAACCTGCATCGGCGTCGCATCGAGCCTCGTCGCAACCGTAGACAAAGTGTCCGACTGCAGCGGACTGAAGCCACCCAGCGGAAAGAACGGAACATAGGCGATGCCGTCGCGGGCAAGATCCGCCACCAGCGCATCGTCCGCCCGATGTGCCAGGTTGTACTGATTCTGCACGCAGACAATGGGGACAATCCGCCGCCCCTCGGCAATCTGTGCGGCCGTCGCATTGCTCAGCCCGATATGACGAATCAACCCCTTTTGCTGAAGCTCGGCGAGAACTGTGAGCGGCTCCTCAATTGAACCCTCAGCCGGATGATGCACGTTAAACATGCTGCGCAGATTCACCACATCCAGCACATCCAGCCCAAGGTTGCGGAGATTATCGTGCACCGCCGCAGTCAGCTCTTCGCGTGAGAGCGCCGGAATCCACGTCCCATCCTCGCCGCGACGTGAGCTGACCTTGGTCACGATCACCAGGTCTTTCGGGTACGGGTGCAGCGCCTTGTGAATGATCTGGTTGGTCACGTGAGGACCATAGAAATCGGAAGTATCGATATGGTTTACGCCGCTGGCAACCGCTTCCCGCAAAACCGCAATCGCTTCGTCCACATCGCGAGGAGGTCCCCACACCAGCTTGTTTCCCTCCCTGCCTGCAAGTTGCATGGCTCCGTAGCCCGTGCGGTTCACGCTCAATGAACTGCCGGGAAACGTGAAGCTGCCCGCCAAATTTGCTGCTTGATTCACCTGCCCCATTCCATCTCTCCTTCATGGTCTTACCGTTCCCGTCCGGCATTGACGAATCGCTGCCGCCACCAATAAAAACGGATAAGACCTCCGAAGCAGTAGATAATCGGAGACTGTCTCCGGTTGCATTATTATTTTCCTAATGGCGAAGAAGCGTTCCCAATCCGCCCCGCGAGAGCCGCGTCCAAAGCTGCGTACGGACGCGCTACGCAATCGCGAGCGCATTCTTGACGCGGCAAAGGTTGCGTTTACCCGCTTTGGCGCCAGCGCCAGCCTCGACGACATCGGCAAACAGGCAGCCGTGGGAGCCGGAACGCTATACCGTCACTTCCCCACCCGCGACGCACTGATCGAAGCGGTTTATCGCGGCGAAGTGGAAAAGATGGCCGCAGCGCAGCGCAAATTCTCGCAGACCATGGCGCCCATCGACGCATTGCGCGCCTGGATGCTGCTCTTCGTCGACCACATCGCGGCAAAGCAGATCATCGCTCCAGCGCTGAACAGCGTCATCGGTGGCCCAATAAAGCTGTATGAGAGCTCTCACAGCCTGATCCATGGGGCTATCGATGCACTGGTGGAAAACGCCATCAAGAGCGGCGACATCCGCAAAGATCTTGAGCCCTTCGACCTGCTTCGGGCGCTCATCGGCGTCTCCCATGTCGCGTCCGGTCCAGGCTGGCAGCAAAGCGCCCGCAGGCTGGTGGACATCCTCATAACCGGCTCGCGACCGGTGAAATAGGCAATAGAAGGCCGAAACATCAATATTCGATTGCATCCATTGGTAGTCTGCCATTCGCCCGTTTATTCTCTTCACTGCACAAGAGACTGCCAACTACCATCTGTGCGACCAGGCTAGCCACTTCTGCTCCACAAATGTTTGGCCGTTGTCACAGTATCTGCATCTTCTGCGCATCCTCAACGTCTTAATCAATGGCGTTCCAACAGAAAAGATTCGACTCGAAGAAGGCCTCATGCGTATCGGCATCACTTGCTATCCCACTTACGGCGGTTCCGGCGTCGTGGCCACGGAACTCGGCATTGAACTGGCCGCTATGGGCCATGAAGTCCACTTCATCTCCTACTCCCAGCCATTCCGCCTCAGCGGACGCGATGAAGGCATCTTCTATCACGAGGTTCCGGTCTCCAGCTATCCGCTCTTCGAGTTCCCCCCCTACGACCTGGCGCTTGCCTCGCGTATGGCTGAGGTCGCGGAGTTCTGCGGGCTCGATCTGCTCCATGTCCACTACGCAATTCCGCATTCCGTCAGCGCCCTGCTTGCCCGGCAAATGCTCGCGGCAAAAGGCCGGCGTCTGCCCTTCGTTACCACGCTGCACGGCACAGACATCACGCTGGTAGGCCTCGATCGGAGCTATCTCCCCATCACGCGCTTCGCCATCCAGGAGAGCGATGGAGTCACCAGCATCTCCAACTATCTCCGCCATGAAACCGTAGAGCACTTTGGCGTCACGCGCGGCATTGAGGTCGTCACCAACTTCGTCAACTGCGATGTCTACGCGCCCATCCGCGACGAAGACGCTCGCGCTGCGGCCCGCAAGCGCCTGGCCGCCCCAGACGAAGCAATCCTGCTCCATCTATCCAACTTCCGGCCTGTCAAGCGCGTCCTCGATGTGGTCCGCATCTTTGCGCAAGTCGTCCGTGAGATCCCGGCGCGCCTCGTCCTGGTGGGCGATGGCCCCGACCGTTCATCGGCGGAGTGGCTCGCTCACGACCTGGGCATCCACAACAAAATTAACTTCATGGGCAAGCAGGACCGCGTCAACGAGTTGCTGCCCCTCGCCGACCTCATGCTGATGCCCAGCGAACTGGAGTCCTTCGGCCTGGCCGCGCTTGAGGCCATGGCCTGCAAGGTTCCTTCCATCGCAACCCGCGTCGGTGGAGTCCCGGAACTCATCGACGATGGCATCACCGGCCTGCTTTACTCCGTGGGCGATGTGGACGGCATGGCGTCCGGCGCACTTGCTTTACTCCGGGAGCCGGAACGCCTCGCGGAAATGCGCGACGCAGGCCGCCGCACCGCGCAAACCCGCTTCTGTTCCACCCTCGTCGTGCCGCATTATGTGCGGTATTACCAGCAGGTTCTCGGCTCCTGAATTACGCCGGCACAACAACCTCAATTGCCTCGCCCGCCTGCCACGCCGCCGCTGCCTTTTCCGCCGCTCTTCCGCGCAACGCCACAACCGCATAGCACCCCAGCATCACCAGCAGCGGATCCAACGTACGCATGTGGTACGGCTCCGGGTGCGTGAAGAAGTAGAGAATCGGAAAGAGAAAAAGCACGCCGCCCAGACGAATCGCCTCGAAAGGCTTCCGTTTTCTCGCAAGGAATAAGCCGGTCACTCCAATCAACATCATGAACGTCGCAAACGGTACATTCTCTGGATCGGTCGGTTCCATCGCCAGGTAGCCGGCTTCAAAACTCCAGTAGCCGGTCCACATGTAGACAGCGCGCCTCACGCACATCCATGCATACCACCCAGGGTGGCCCGCAATGTACTCCTTCGCCTGCGTTGCTTTGTGGTCCATATAGGCCAGCTCTCCCTGGTCGTATGCCGCCAACTCGCCCGCATCATGCAGCGGATGCCTGCCGTCTGTCGTCCAGCGTTCGGAGTAGCCATTGTTTCCCATCCAAAGCTCCAGCCCCATGCTGTCCCGCATCGGAATGAACCGGTGAAACACCACCGCGTCGCGAATCAGCCACGGCGAAATCGTAGCCGCCAGAACCACCGACGCAACTACCCCCGGCATCAGCCATCGCTTCCTCGCACGAGCCAGTCTCCACGCAGCCAGAGCCATCAGAAACGGAATCACGATTAGAATCGAAGGCTCGGTCAGCCCCGCAAATCCTGCCAGCAATCCGAACCCCGCCCATAGCCTGAGCCGCGAAGATTGCTCCATACTCTGCGCCAGGTAGAGCAGCCATAGCAGGCAAAGCAACAGCAAATGCGTAGACCAGGCCCATGCCGCAGCAAAGTAAATTCCATAGGGGAAGAAGACCCACGTCCACGCCGCCCACAAACCCACCTGCTCCGAAAATCCGCGCCGCGCCAGCAGAAAAATCGGAATACAAGCCAGCGAATTAATCAGGCAGTCAAACGCATGTACAGCAAAAATCGACCGCGCCGTGTGCACGCCGAATACCTTGAAGATTCCCGCCACAACCAGCGGATAAACCGGCGTCATGATCGAAGATGGCTGCTTCGAAACAAACGGGCTGCCAAAACCTTGCCCCACCACAAGCGCGCGGGCCACATTTCCCTGCTCCCACGCGTACACGTGGTCGGCATCCATCAGGTTCTCAATGGTGTCGAATGGAATAACCGCAAGACGGAGAACCAAAGCAATCAGCACCATCAGTGCAATTTGTCGACGACAATCAGTACTTTGCGCCTTCTTGAGCGTCTGAACTGCGGGAGTCGCCATATTCTCCGATGGGATCGCAAACTTTCGTGCGGCCGATCATCCCGCTTGGTTAATTTGACGTGAAACCGCTATCATCCGAGGACATCGCGCCAGTCCATTTCTAAACGCATCGCAACCTTACGACCCACACGATTCAAAACCAGCCAGGAACTTCAATCCGCCCGTTTCTGCACCGCGGTTTTCCGACCGCGCAACCCTATCATCCCAGCCCATGAATCCGCCAGCACCGAAATCGTCTATCCTGAAACTGGTTGCCCGGAGGTTCCCGGATGCTTTCCCCCGCCGTCACCGCACCCGCTACTCCCACCCCCGTCGAAGAAATCGCCGCCGCCCTCGAGCGCATCGGCCCCCTGCACGGCCTTTCCTATGAGGACCGCCTCTGGCTCGCGAGCCACGGGCGCGAGCAAGTCGCTGCCAAAGGCGAAATCCTCTATGAAGAAGGCGCGCCCGCCGACCACATGATACTTATCCTCAAAGGGGAGAT
>Ga0302194_10000947_pt1 | contig 18474 bp, 6 predicted proteins | sample II_Bog_N1_1_FD_200227 | JGI IMG/M metagenome (GOLD analysis project Ga0302194, IMG submission 200227) | Peat permafrost microbial communities from Stordalen Mire near Abisko, Sweden - II_Bog_N1_1 | ecosystem: Environmental > Terrestrial > Soil > Wetlands > Peat | place: Sweden: Abisko, Stordalen...
AAAGTAAACCGACAAAATGAAAAAAAAACAAGAAAAAAAGAAAAACAAAAAAAACACAGTAAAAATATGGATATCGTTTTTATTGACTCAGATAAAGAAAGTGACGAAGAAACATTTTGTTTTGAAGATGCAAAAATGGAAGATGAAGATGAAGATGAAGATGAAGATGAAGATGAAGATGAAGATGAAGATGAAGATGAAGATGAAGATGAAGATGAAGATGAATCAGAAAAATTCCAATTTGGCATAAGCCATCTAACACAAACGGAGAAGTGGACTGGTAATAAAATCCAAAAAAATACTTTCTATGGTTACATTTATAATGAGCTTGGAGTATATGAAGCTAAAAAAATTGACCATTATTTTCACACATTTAATAATTTTTATGAACAGCCGTACATACCTTGCAAAAATTCTCTCTTGAATTGTTTTTTTATTTCAAAAGAAAAGGTATTTCCATTTGCATCAATTGAAATGATACTAAAAAATGGATTTGAAGATTTTCAAAATTGCCCGTTTCTTTCAATGCCTCCAGAATTGATTAGTTTAATATTTTCTTATTTACCACAAAAGGAGTTACTGAAAATTTCCAGCATTTGCAAAAAGTTTTATGCGTTTTCTTATGATTACATGTCGAAAATCACTACTACTGTGCTTTGCTCAGGATCCAAATTTGTCAATTTAAACAAAAATTCAAAACACCTAGTAATAGATTACAAAAATGGTGCTCAAGCCAGTGGGGGGTCTTTTATGAAATTCATTGATTTTTTCTTGGAATTAAAATCCATAAACTTCAGAAATTTTTCCGTGTCAACCGCGTATGTCTTCACTTACCTAGGAGTAATTGAAAAAGGATTGATACTGGAAGACATGGATTTTTTAGAAGGTTATATGATGACAAAAAAATTCATGGGGTTGATAAACAGAATCATAATTGTCCCAATTGGTTCTGATTTACATGAACTGATGACCTTAATTGAAAATTTTTCTGGAAATGAATTGAGTGTAATCCCAAATGCTTCGTATTACGGAAATAAAAATGTACAAATAGAAGCTACAATTAATATGGCCAGAAAATATTATAAAACGAAAATTCATGCAATTGAATTAGATTTGGAAAAGGGAGAAGACGCACTTGAAAAAGCAAAGGAGGATCTCAAAAATCTAAATGATTTCTTTCATAAAACAATTCACGAATTCAAAATCTTCAATGAAAATGTTTTAGATGATAAAGTGACCATGTTTGATTACATATTCTGCAAGTTGTTTTCCTCTCGTTTTAAATCACATGACCGCCTAGAATCTTTGGAATTTTTTTGTAACATTTTATTGTTTGCGCCAATGTTTGGTGGTCCAGAAATTAAAATGCCCAATTTGAAAATGTTATCAATTGAATTTGACCTTGGCAAAGGGCATGCAAATATTGGAACAACATTATTTGATTTTGTGACAAAATTTCCAAATCTGACCCATTTAAAGATAAAGATTTATGGCGCCACAACATTGCCTCGCGTTGAACTGGTACAAAATATAATCAATTGTTTGTCAAATTGTGAATTTAAAAAATTAATTCAATTTTCGTACGATGACGATGTGTATATTATCTCAAAATATAAAAGACTTGAACAACTTGAGAAATTCATTGAAAACCACAAAAAAACCCTCAAGACAATAATTTTTAAAGCTTCTTCAAATTTTTTTTGTTGCAAAGTGGACACCCCTGAATTTCAAAAAAGGACATTTGATTGGATAACCAACATAAGCATGAACCTGATTTCAGAAAAATATAGTAAGTATTTGAATTTGATTGAAAGGTCACACTTAGTAAGCTTATTTAAACAATACCCAAAATTACAAGTTTTGACGATTGAAGTTAGAGACATTCCTGTTGAGATCTTTACAGGGCATGTGAATATTCCAAACTCTCCTGTTCTCCATTTAAAAAATCTAAAAAAGTTGATACTGATATGTGAGACAATCCATGAAAATTTTTTGAAACATCTCCTTGATGAGTTGGAACTCCTTGAAGTGGTACATTTGTATGACCCCTGTTCTGGTACCACAGCAAAACAATTTGTTCCTTTTTTCGGGCCATGTGTGCACAATCATAAAAGGATAAGAGAATTGAAATTTGTTTCAAGCGAAATGAAGAAAATGATATTTGGTGACTTGCCTTCACTTGAAACGTGCACCTTTTTGAGAATGCCATCGATCATGTTTAAAGGCAGATGCCCCAATCTTAAAATAATAAGAACTCTCATAACAGACGAAAAAAATTTCCTTTTATTCCCAAATATTTTTGATTATGACTCGTTTAGTGGGTTGACACGATGCACAGGTAATCAAATTGTGTTTTCATTTATCGTACCTAAAGTTGAAAAATGGCTGGAAAATGTGATTTTGGGATTTTTGAAAGTCGGCATGAATGTTTATATAACGGGTGGTAATCAAAATTTCGCCGGAATGTTTTCCAAGGAGATTAAAGACATCAATCACAATATCAATCGGGTTTGCACGGAACATCTGGGATTTAAAAATAAATTTGCATTTGTTGTTAGCAATGAAGCATGGATTTATGGTTGCTCTGTAGTGGGACACCAAATCCCCATTGTTGGGGGATTGCAATTTGTTTGTTATTTGTACAAGTGAATCAATAATACCAAAAAAAACTTTTAAAAAAAAGTAAAAAAAAGTAAAAAAAAAAAAAAAAAAAAAAAAAAAAAAAAAAAAAAAAAAAAAAAAAAAAAAAAAAAAAAAAAAAAAAAATCGAAATAATGGAAGCCTATGGAGGTTACCTAGGAGAGTTGATAGGTCAAGAACTGCCTGATTTGTTTCTTGGAGAATTGGATATTCAAAAAAACGAGGGGTTTGAAAGTGAAGAAGATAGATACATAGAAGAAGAAATAGAAGAAGATTTTGATTATCTGAAAAATTTGAACACGACAAATGAAAATATTTCAAATCGAGGACTTTCAAACGAATACGAGGTTTCTGGCGAAAACGGCCAAAACTTTGTTTTAATTGCTGGAAATGAAGAAATGAAACAGCAAGAAATACAAGCGGGAAATCAAAAAAGGAAGGGAAAAGAAAAAGAAAAAGAAAAGGAAAAGGAAAGAAAAAGAGAAAGAGAAAAAGAAAAATTAAAAGAAACCTATAAAAATAATTATTATAGCAAAATACAAAGTGAGGTCTTTAAAAATTATGTCAAACCTGAATCTGCCTTTTTGGATCAGACCAAGATGACCACAAAGGTATTTGAAACCGGTATTCACAATTTACATGCACATAGAATCTCTTTACCAAAACCGGAGGAGACTTGGTGCAATCAACCCATATTTGATTTGGCTTCAATTCCGAGTTTTTTTCCAAAGAGGAGTATCAAGATTCCAAACGAATATTTTTTGAATTCCCAAGATCCGGCATCACCATCGACCTCGAATGGGTCATCACTTTCATATGAGCGAATCAAAAAAAATGCAATTTCAAGGATCTTTCAGGAGAGGGTCCATCTGACCTCAAAATACAATTCGGTTCTCTCAAAGAATTTTGTTTTCACACCCACCGAGGACCAACTTTTGGAAATAGTAAAATGTACCAATATGTTTTACATGGATCTGAAATACCGAACCTATTACAAAACCAACCCTGAGGTGATCATCGAAGACCCAAATTCCAGTGAGATGAACATAGCGGTGAGCTATTTGAAAGTTTCAAAGGCCATTATCAAGTGGGTTGACAATCTCAAAATTGAGAATTTGACTTTGACTTTTTTTATTCACCAGCAAATTGTGGAGGTGAACTCAACTGGAAGTGATTTGGAAAGTGGAGATTACTTGCATGAGATTGATTTGGATTTGCTCCCAATCCTGTTGTTTGGGATACATGGAATTGGGATAAAGAGTTCTGAGGTATTTAAACCAGAGTTTTTTGAAACAGGCAAAGGTTCGTTTATCCCAAAGGCCTCAATGTGCATCTCCCCTGACATTGGTGAATTTGCCTTCCAAAACCCGGGTTGTGATCCACTGGGTTATATTGGAGACATTTGCCAAACCATTCGCTGGATAATGCACACCACCACCTTGATTAATGGCTCCATTGATGTGAATTTGACCCCACTCAACAAAAGAGAGGGGATCCAAAAGAAAACCACAAAAAATAGCAGCCCGGAAGAAGTGAAAATCAGTGAGAGCGCAAAGGCCGAAAAGCTGAATGAAAAACTGAAAAATGAATTATTGGAGTGCTCTGAGAGATGGATTTTGAAAAACGAGAAGCTTTCTGATTTGGACAAGATTGCAGACACTGATGTTATTTTGTTTAAAGGGTTTTACAAAGATTCCAAATTAGACATTGTGAAAATTTCTAATAATCATAAAACGGGTGAAGAGAAAAACAATCAGTATAGTAAATTTTTGAGAGACAATGGAGAATTGATGTATTATTTGTCTTACACAATGGATGGTCTCAAAAACCAATATCAACGTGAGGATGAAGAAGGGGATGAAGAGGATGAAGAGGATGAAGAGGAAAGAAAGAAAGAACAATTAAACAAAAATGAAAAGATGAAGGTGATAAGATCAACAAGACCCATTGTCCTTGGTCACCAACAACAAGCAGACGAAAACACAATTAGGCGCATGTCAAATTTGGAATTGTCTCTTTTCATGGCTTCAATCAGGATTGAGTTTTTTTCAGATTACTTTTTACTTTGCCGCAAAACCTTGGAACATGCCAATGAATTTGACAGCGAAAACGAAGGAGAACTTGAAAACGAGTCCGAGGCTCAATTTTACGAAAGTGACAATGAAAACGAAAATGAAAACGAAAATGGAGAAGAAGAGGAAGAGGAAGAGGAAGAGGAAGAAGAAGACTACATTACAGAATTCACAGAATTTTCAAACAAATTGATTAAAAATGCAAATATTGGTAAATCAGATCGTCACTATTTCTACGCACATCACAAAACGGCCCTAGGGTTTAGACGCTCTTATGAAAACTCGGGTAAATTCTTTTTGAGAGATTTATCTAATGTCTTTATTGATTATGATTTCCCAGAGAAATACCTGCACAAAGAAAGTGGACAATCCCACCACTTTGGGACAGTTTCAAGGTGCACTCTCCCAACCTTGGTTTTTTTGTCGATTGTTTGTTTGCAGGAATCAGGGACTCCATTGTTTAGATTCAAAAGTGCAAAGAAGTTGTCTTCTCCAAAGGCCATCTATGACATATTTGATATGACTTTCACCCCTTGGTCTGTGTGTGCATTCAAGCCTGCGTTTTATCCCTTTCTTTTGAAGATGTGTCCTTGGGAAGTGGCAAAGGAGGTGCCCAATCCAAGTTTTTTCAAAAAGAGACCAAATTACACCAAGATGAATGGAAATGAAATTCACCAGATTGTTGAAAGTCTTGACAAGGATCTCACACGACTTGTCGATTACAACATGGCGAGATATTTTGAATTTGTTCAATTGGAAGAGGGACCAGAAGATGAGACCTTAAAGGTCATTTTTGAACACATTTCTGAGCACGAGCTGAATGGGGAGATCTCAATTAAAGAGTCCGCTGAGCTGATTTTTGAGGAAGAAGGTGTCAAGAAAATAAATTTCAAAATGTTACTGGGGATGGACCATTTTAAAAAAACTGAATTTTATGTGGCCAATTGCAAGCTAATTTGGGACATTATCAACTCCCAAATTGAATCCGACAACAAGAATTTTTCAGATCAGGGGTTGCTGAGCATGATTTTTAATGAAAAAACAACCGAGCACATCCCAGAAGAATACCAAAAAAGGGCTTTGAGAATCTATTCCTATTTTTTGACTCCCCAAGGACTCACCAACGTTAATTATTTGAAAAATGTCTTCACCTTTTTTTCGGAACCTAAAGGGGTTGATGCAAGCCACTACAAAAAAAATTATTATGGTGACAAAGAGGGTGCAAACAACTTTCTTGAGTGGACCATGATCAAGTTGATCGCACCCGTGATGGACCTGTGCTTTTCTCATTTGACCAACCCCGGGACCATTGAAAGTGAATTGTCACTTGAACCAATTTGGGAAAATGGGATGTTCCCAATGAGCATCTACAAAACTGGGAGGGAGTTTGAAAACGAGAGGAACGTCAGGGCCCCAGAATTTAAATCCCAAAGTGGATTTTCAGATGGAGCGGGGAGTGTTTACAAAAACAAAACTAGGTCAAAGTACCCCAAATCGAAGGTCAATGACACCATTGCCCAAGAATGGTATGGGATAAATAACGAAATAAAATACAAAGACCAAACCAAATACATTGAATACTCTGAGAGCAATGAAATGCCTTGGATTCATTTTATGGAACCTGCTTTGCACAATAATGTGGAACAAAATGGAGAGGGAAGTTGGATGAAGGGGGTAAACAACATTGCGCACATTGGAGGCAACCACGACATATTGAGCAGGAAATCAGAATCACAATGCAAGAGGCTGAGCATAGGATTCAACAACCACTTTGTCACCAAGGGCTATAAAACTGCCCAAAGGGTCAATTTCATCAAATTTTTTGAAAGGATCAAGATCAAGGAAAACGAGGAAAGGGAAAACAAGCTTGTGATGTCTGCTTTTATCAAGAATGTCATGGGGGCGGTATTTTCCAAATACAACAGGTTACTTGGTCTGAATCTCAAATTGAAAAAGAAAACACCAAAGATCATCAATGAGTTAAAAAAGGTAAAAGACTATTTGGAGATCTCGGATCAAAAAACCCAAAGGGGTTACGAAAAAAACAATTTCAGGGGAAACAACTCATTCCATCATTTGATCTCCAGCAGATTTTACAGATCCCTTGTTTTGAGGTTGTGCACAAATTACGATTTATACGTCCAAATGGACGGGTTTGGATGGAAAGACGAGTCAATTAATTTTGGTGATCACCAAAAGGACCACTTCCATGATTGGGTTTTGAAGCTTGAGGAGAAGCTGTTTGACCAAATCTCCATTTACCAAATCCCAAACATTGACCCTGATTTTGAAGACAGCCTCTTGCACCAAAGTTTACAAAGGGGGTTCATTAGCGATTATCCAAAAGAGGAGTTTGAATCTTTGATTACCTTTATGAGCGCCCCGCTTTCTGGTTGCAGTGAATTTTTTGAGAGAAGGGGATTGACTGAATATTACCCCATTTTTTGTTTTTTCCACTTTTCACCTTTTGACAGCCAAATGAAAGTGTATTGCCCAGTGGTGAGTGAGAGAGACGCCCCGCTGGATCTATTCTTCAGGGGAAATGAAAACTTAATTGTAGAACAGCTTGGGAAAAGGGTTGTGAAAACACAAAAGATCAAATCCATAGAGGTCACTGAAAATGATTATGATTACGACGAAGATGATATTGATAACTATGGAGAGTATGGTGAAGAAACTGGCGAAGGCAGTGGCAAAAATAGTGATGAAGGTGAGGCTTATGAATATGTCAAATACTACGGAAATTTTGTTTTGAGAAAACTCAAAGAATTTAAACAAAAGAAAACAAATCGCGCTCCCAGACAGCCAAGAAAACAAAAACAACCACAACCACAACCACAACCACAACCACAACCACAACCACAACAATTAGTTTTCGCTTGGGAACCAACACAACAACAAAGCCAATCTGCGAAAAAAAATGAGAAACAAAAAATCAAAAGTCTGCAACAAAAAATTAAAGGTTTGGGAAATCAACAAGTTCAAAAAAAATCACAGAGATCAAATAGTAACGTTTTATCCACCCCATCATCCAGTTTTTTATCCCCTTTGGAACCTTCATATAATTTGTATCTTGAGCAATCTTCGGTTTCACCATATCCCCCATCATCTTCATCATACATGTCAAGTGGAGATATTGGGTATGATCAATCGCCACATATTTCATCTGATTTTTATTTCTCAGAAGACCCGAACCAATTTCAACAACAGAACCAACAACAGCAGCAACAATCTGTGGTTATAAATGACATAGAACCAGATTTTGGATCTCAAAATCAATACCCAAACCACCTTCCTCAAACCCCAAATTTTCAAGTCTCAGATTTTCAAACCTTGAATTTTAACTCACAAACACCTGCCACTTTTACAGAAGAAGAAGAAGAAGAAGAAGGTGATGGTGATGACAGCGAAGCGGGTTTTGAAAATCCTTATTTGATGCAAGGATTTAGTCCTTCAGGGTATTCTGGAGTAAAAAAGACAAAGGAACCAACACAAGGAAATAGTTCTGAACCTAAAAAAGTAAAAGGCAATGAAATCATCAAAATCAATCAATTTCCCACTTTAAATCCAACAAAAAATATCAAAGTGAATGTGATAAAATTTGCCAATAACTCACCAAAACCAAAACTCTTGCAAACTCAAATAGAAAAGGTAAAAATTGATTTGCAAAACATGCAAAAAAGGATAAGTGATGAAAAGATGAGACAATTTGGAGTAATTCCAAACATTGAAACATTAAAACTATTGGGTGAAAAGGAAGAATTGTTAAAAAAGAGATTGCAAATCCTGCAAAATTTTTTTAGTTTAATGATAACAAAACAACAGAGAAAGGTAAATTGGCTACCCATGGATTCCCTGTTTAAATATTCACCGAGTTTATCTTCTTCTCCAAAATCTTTTTCTTCTTCTCCAAAGTCTTTTTCTTCTTCTCCAAATTCTTTTTCTTCTTCTCCAAATTCTTTTTCTTCTTCTCCAAAGTCTTTTTCTTCTTCCCCGAAGTCTTCTTCTTCTTCTTCTCTTCGCCTTTTGATGCCAGCACCAATAGTCAGACCATCTCAAAATAAGGAATTGCTAGATTCAATATTTTCGGGTAATTTTGGTGAGGATGACAATGAAGAAGATGAATATGAAGATGATGATTACATCTACAAAGAATCGGTCATAATTGATTCTAAATCATCGTCTGTTACATCACCAAATTTAATTTTTTCAAAAAAAACTCCCTATGAAAATCAAGGATTGCAGCAACAACCACAACAACAATTTGAACAACCAATCGAGCAAAGTCCATTTTCTGGTAAATATTTAAACGATGTTGATTTTGAACCCAACCAAAATCAAAACCAAACTCAAAACCAAAACCTTAAAACCTTTGAAACTGATTTTGAAACTGATTTTGAAACTGATTTTGATGTTGATGCATTGATCTCATCACTTCTGGCAGGTGACGATTACAATGAAAATGCTGAGGATAAAAATAAAAAAAAAAAGGAAGAACATGAAGAAGAAACAGAGAAAAACTATCAATTAAGAGATAAACAATTGCAACTTGAAATTGGACTCAGAAAAGAGCAATTGCAGAAATTGGAACTGGAAGAATCAGAAAAAAAGAAGAATGCAAATTTTAACAGGGCTGAGAACAAAAGATTGCAAGAATACACGAGACATGAAATGGGTGAATTGATTAAATTGCAAGTTAGATTATACAGACAACGGGCGATTCAGAAAGGAAATGAATTGAAAAAAAGAAACAAAGGCGAGAAAATGCAAAAAAAAGGAAATCAAGAAAATGCAACACTCTCTGAAAAATCAGGGATTAATTACTCCCAATCTTCTCCTTCACCATACAATAAAACAAGCCCAGTTTCAACAACATCGATTCTAACACCAACTTCAACTCCAAAATCACCACAAAAAATGACTTCCAGCTTTGATATTCTTGCAAATTACAATTCCTTGGAGCAAGAATATTTTTTTGATATTGATCCTGAATATGAAACATTCAAAGAATCCAAACAACAACCTCAAAATCTCCAAATAAGTTACAATTTGATCCCCAGCTTTTTATCAGATGATGATGATGATGATGATGATAAAAAGGCAGAAGAAACTTATGGATTTTCACCAAAGCCATTTTCAGATATTTTGAAGGATTATGAAAACAAAGATGTTGGTTCTGAAAGTGCAGGAGCCAAAAAGTCAAAATCAAACATCGAAGGGGGCAACACCTTCAATTTTTTGGTAGAAAAAAAGAAGAAAGAAAAAAAAGGAGAAAAGCAGGTGTCTGAAACCAATCTCAAAGATACCACTTACCTTCCTTCAAAGGTGAAAAATAAGGCAATTCAAAATTTTAACTCAGTGGACTATGTAACCATGTTTGCAAGCGATGTTAACCGGATAAATTCCCTGAAAAAAATATTAAATATCGGTGAATTTATGATAGATAAAGACTCTTTGAATATCGATTTTGGATTTGTGGGTGTGGATGAAGAGATTAACCCGGAAATGTTCAAAGAATTGGTCCCCATAAGCAAAGATTTTATCGAGGCCCACAAAAAATACAGAAGGGTTGAAACTGAAAGCGGTGAGCACCAAAGATTTTTGCTGTCGAAATCAAAAGCTTTGACACCTTTGCCAACGTCCACACCAGAAAATTCCGAATTCTTGGTCCCAAAAACCCCTATCCAGCGTTCAACTTACCTTATGAATACTAACATCTTTGCAACACTTGGATTGGATTTTGCAACAGTCAGCATGAGTGCAATAAGTGAGAGGATCAAAGAGAGCCAACTAAAAAAATTGAATGTGGAAGATATCCCCAAAGGGAATTTTATTCCCTTGTTGCTTTTCAACTACCAATCTTGCATCATCAACTCGTTGACCTCCGCTGTGATTTCATACAAAAACAGTTATGAAAAAACCCTCGAAGAAACCCCAGAAAATGGGTTAATTGAAATTGACGAGAGCTATCTTGAACAAACAGAAAATGGCAGAATGGCCCATTACCTGATAGTCAGAGATGAGTTCCCAACCCCTAAGCTGTTTACCAATTTATTACTAAACAAGCAAACCGATGATCCCGTTAACAACAAAAGATTGCCCTTGATGAATTTCAAATCAGAAGACATCAGAAATCCTTTTTATTTCAACTTCCAAACGGGTTTGCTTGCTTCCCCTGTAGAACTCATGTTTTCACGCCCCTCGAAATATATGGATTTGCTTTCAAAGCTCTTAACTGAAACCGAAAAATCTTTTAATTTCAACGAAAAAATGCAAACTTCAATGGGATACAATTCAATCATGAGGGTGGGTTCGGATTATTACCACCACGAAATCGAAAAAGAAAAAGAAAAGGGAAAAGAAAAGGGAAAAGAAAATGAAAACAAAATGAAAAAAGTGGTCGGCAACACTCATGTTTTGAAGATCTATGCTGGAAATTCGATCAAAAACGGGTCAACGGGGGAAAATCTAAACATTGTTTTTAAACCCAAAAATGAGGTCCACTACTTGATTTTTGATTCATTGAGAACAGAAGATGTCATCAATTTTGCAAATTCAGTGAGCGTGGGTTGCATGGAAGAGATAATGTTTGTGATGAGGACCATTGCAATTAAGAACCCTGGGGCCTTTTTAGCTCATGATATCATACAAGATAAAATGGGGATTGAGATGGAACAATTCTTCCCAGTTTTGCAGTGCCTTGCAAATCTGAAGGTCAACTACAAGTACTACAATGAGGAAGACGAATCGTTTGATGATTTTGTTTCCGAAAATCCAGAAAGGGTCCTTGAGTGCTCAATCCCTGTTTATTGTTTGTTGTACCTTTCAAACCGCTTCTCCCATGAAAACATCCAACAAAATGGTGGTTATAACGGATCACTGGGGGTGATCAACCACCAATTAATTACCAAGAATTTCACAAGGACAGAATTGATGGTCTTTTATTCAAATTTTTGCTCTGCCATCATGTCCCAAGAATCCAAATCTGGATTATATAACAGAAGGAGATCCAAGAGCTTGCATGTCAATCCAGACGTTTACAGAAACGAAGAATACGTTTCAAATTTCCTCTCAATACCTGTATTTTTTTACAATCACACCAAAAAGAAAAACCCCCACAACACTTTTGCCATCGCAATCAACGAAAGGCCTCCACAAGATTCACATGCAAAAAAATTCACCCGGAATGTTACCAAATTTCAAACCCCTAATAACAAGCCCCGAACTTTGATTTATTTTTTCAACCCCAAAGATTCAGTTATCCCATTGGGGTTGTACATGTTTTTGTCTTGCTTGTCAATCAAATTTGAATCAAGTTCTCAAAATAGTGGCTCAATTCCAAATAATAGTCTCTTTAATTTTTTGTCAAAGAGCAGTGGTGTTTTGAGTATGGAATTGAAAAATGGAGAAGAAGGAGAAGGAGAAGGAGAAGGAGAAGGAGAAGAAAATAACGAAAATAAAAAATTAAACAAAATCAAAAATGGGAGGATCAATAAAATTTATTACGATTCCAATCCAGAGAATTTTGTTTCATTTATCTCCAAATTGTTACATGAGGAGCTTTGTACCAGATTTAATTTGATTGAAAGCTCCATCACCAGTTCAAAATTGAAGAAAAAGATTGAAGCCAGATACATTTTGTCAAAGTTTTTAGGTATCACAATTAACCAATTAGGATCTTGGTGCAGCGGTTGTGGTTACATTGAGGATGGAGTTTTGCCAAAGGATGTTTATATTTTTAGTTCTGAAGTTTAAACAAAGGAAAATATAATAATAATAATAATAATAATATTTGAGTTTTTTTTTTTTTTTTTTTTTTTTTTTTTTTTTTTTTTTTTTTTTTTTTTTTTTTTTTTTTTTTTTTTTTTTTTTTTTTCCTCCAAGTTTTAAAAAAAAGTTTTATTCAAAATTCAATTTTTAAAAACAGTATACAAAGAAAGTGGGATTACAAACACAGTAGTTGAAAATTGGGTAACAGTCCAAATCAGAAAGACAATCCCATTTCTTGAATACTTCAACGCATATCCAAAACTTGAATAGATCACTGAACCAGCGATTAACCACCCCAACAATACACAACTGAGAAAAATTAAAACCCACAGGAGAATCCTATCTTGTTTCTTTACCCTTACAAGTGTTTTTGAGTGATATATTTGGCCAACAAAAAATAAAATCAAAAAAATTAATTGAAAATAGTGAATTGCAATTCCTGTTCCACACAATTGACAAGGATCGGTAAGCGGAATAACATCTGATTGGTAAGAATCTGAATTTTGTTGACCAATTAGATTAGCTGAAGAAAATGTGTAACAAGATATCAATGCCAAAATGTCAATAAGGGAGAACCCGATCAAAAACTGGAAACAGACAAAAACTGCCGGCTTCATTTTTTTTTGATTTTTTGATTTTTTTGATTTTTTTTTTTTTTTTTTTTTTTTTTTTTTTTTTTTTTTTTTTTTTTTTTTTTTTTTTTTTTTTTTTTTTTTTTTTTTTTTTTTTTTTTTTTTTTTTTCGAATCCACAAAACCCAAAAAAAAGGTGGAATATGTCTGATTACAAAGGAAACATGTCTGGTTGTTTGAAAAGTGCCTTGGTGCCCCAAGTGGCATTTGCTGAAAAGGAAAAACCTATTGTTTATTGTTATTGTGGAATCCCAGCTTGTATCAAGGTGTCCCAAACTACCATGAACAAAGATCGGCCATTCCTTTCTTGTTACAAAAAAAATAGACAAAATGGAGAAGGTTGTGATTTTTTCAAATGGAATGATTGAATAAACAAATAAGAATTTTAAAAAAAGGAATTTTTTAATTTTTTTTGTTCTTTTTATTGGTTTCATGTCCAAAAAAAAAATATCAAAACCTTTTTTGAATTTTTTTAATGTGTTCACAAATCCCTTCCAACTTTTTTAGCATGTAGTAATCAAGTTTAAAGTATTCATTTACTTCAATAATTATTTTGTAGATGTTGCATTTGAAGGAAGTGCCGCTTACGGTTAAAACGAAATCTTGTCCAAACGATGTGGTCTCTGGTAAGAGTGTGCAAATACTTTTAAAGGCCTTTACACGTCCAATACAAATGCATATGATCAACATGCGAAACAGTTGTTTGTAATCGAAGATAACCTTTGGGAACAAGTCAACCAAAAAGAATTCAAAGTAAGTTTCAGTCAAGCTCAATTCATCTGAGGCAAGATGAATGACAATTTTGTAAAATAAATCGACTATCTTGTTTGGTTCAAGATCTTTAAGATACCTCTCCTTGACATTCTTGATAAAGATCTTATCAAACACCTTCCAGTAAAACAGCAACCAAAAATTTTCTTGGAAAAACATGGCCTTGAATTTGTCTTCTGGTGCTTGAATAAATATGTCTTGTAAGAGCTTCTTGCTTTGGTCCAATATAAACAGATCTCTATAAGATGGATCAAAGTTTGGGTGCTTGGAAATGATATTAAGAGTCGATTTGCAATCTGTGTATTCAGAGCTCCCTTTGTTTTTGTCTCTGAGAAATTTTGAATAATTTTCTTGCGTGTAATGAGTTCTTTTATTTCCATACAAAGAGCAGGTTTCGCAAGTCACATCTTTAAGTATACTTTTGATCAAGTCGCTTATCCCAACATCTTTGGCATTAAATTCTGAAGGTGATTTTGGGATCTCGGTTTTGTGGTTTTGGGCATTATTGGTGGAAGTCATTTTGTTGTCGTTTTTTTATTGTTGGTTGTTGTTGCAACGAGACCTTCCTATTTGATTTTGATTTTGATTTTTTTTTTTTGATTTTGATTTTTTGCTTCTTTCGGGCTATTTCAAGCCCGAACTTTTTTTTTTTTGTTTTGCCTTTTTTTGCACAAGTTACCATTTGTGGAAATTCAAAAATTGAAAAAAAATTGAAAAAAGACAAAAAAGGAAGAAAGAAAAAAAAAAAAAAAAAAAAAAAAAAAAAAAAAAAAAAAAAAAAAAAAAAAAAAAAAAAAAAAAAAAAAAAAAAAAAAAAAAAAAAAAAAACTTTAAATTCACAATTTTCTTTGCAAAAAAGGTATAAAAAGAAGTAAAAAAAGAAGTAAAAAAAAGAAGTAAAAAAAAGAAAAAAAAGAAGTAAAAAATGACCCAGATGTGCCAAGACCCCATTGACATTTTGGCATTGGAAGAAGATCAAAACAAAATGTTGAGATACATTCAAATGGGCAAAAGGTGTCCGGACTTTGAAGTGAACATGAGGTACCTGATGGGAAGAACCCTTTTTCATATTTGTGTCATTAACGGATTCTCTGATGCAGTTAAAGAATTGTTAAAATTCGATAAAATAGAGTTAAACACGAAGGATGATGTCCTTCTTACACCTCTACAATATTCCATGTTGCTTGACAAAAGGGAAATTTTTGAAATCCTTTCTTCCGATTGGAGACTCAAGATCCATTTTCTTGAACCCAAAAAACAAATTGAAAACTCAGATAATCAGGAACCTCACAAAATCAAAGGCAACAACAACAAAAACAACAACAACAAAACAAGGGTCTTGTTGCGGAAGAATACCGCTTACAACAGAGTTAAAGGATATCCAGTAAAAGGGGAGACTGTTCCCAAGTTTTTTAAAATGGATTTTCTCATTCCAACTGTTCCTGTTCTTGATTCACAAAAAAGTAAAGATTTTGTAAAATTGGAAAAATAAATAAATGACAAAAGATTTTCTTTTCTTTGTTCTTTGTTCTTTTTATTTTTATTTTTGTTTTTATTTTTATTTTTATTTTTTAAAACAACCACAATTCAAGCATCAAAACACTTGGCAATTTGGGTGAACAATAAAAATTAGAAGGGCCGTTTGTCTCGGTAAAAGAGTTTGTGATTCTTGTTTGGTTTCCTTGTGCGTTTGCGATGACAGGGAGTCTTTCAGTAATCAAATTCTTCCACCTAAACAAAGTTAATCTCCAAGCAAACTCTCCATAGATCTCTCCTGAGTTTATCTTTTTCAACATCCTTTCTTTGGTCTTCTCTATCAAGTCTTTGATTCTACTGTCGCTCAAATTCCCATTGGTTTCAATCTCCCTTTCAATGAAATTCAAAAATTGGTTTGCTGCCCACCTTGGGGGAATCGGATTATCACTTTCACTCAAACCCAAGACCTCAACCATGGTATTTTTTTGACCAATTAAAATTCTAGGGTACATCCCCCAACAATTCACCTTTGACCAATCTTTCGCGTCAATCTCCTTTTGTGATCCAATCTTCCACTCCAAATTTTCACCACCTGCTCCGTATCTTCCTTCTATGTCACTACCCGGGTTATTCACATCAAAATTCAGGTCGTATTCTCTGTTAAGATCCCCAACTTTCATGCCATAGACCATTTGCTTTTTGTGGGTTGGGATGTAAGTCCTCCCATCTGAACCGAATTTTCTGTAGATATTCATTTCTTCCAGATAAGATGATTTGGAACTGGCAGTGTCTGCCAACCTCACATCCATGACTTCAAAGATCTTTTCATTTATTCCTGTCATCATGGTTGTCCCGATGGTGTGATGACTATTTTCAAACCACCTGACCCAATCCTGTTGGTCAATTTCCGGATTAATTGGAGATTCATTTGTCACAGATTTCACTCCACCCCTCAGATTGTAAGTTTTGACCACCCTTTGATTCACCAATTCCATTTGTTTTTGCAAAACGGGTTTTGGAGGAGGGACCACCAAGATGGTGGGGCTTATCCCATCAATATAGCAAAAGAAGGTATTTGAAGAGGGGTTGAATTTGTTTTTTGCTGAGCCTTCGCCGTTTTGAAAATTGCATTCAACCAAGGCACTCATGTGGATCTCGGTTTCGTAATTATTGTCTCTGATGCCAGTTATCTTGGATTGGGTCTTGAGGTCCAATTCTTTGATTTTTCCAGATCGCCCAACCCCACCCAAGGTGCTCGCGGCATTGGAATTATAGAGTTTCCTGTCAAAACCCAAATTAAGAATATCATGTTTTTCCAATCCGCCTTCAATGGAGTGGCCCTTCTTAGACGAAAAGTCGTTTTTTCCTTCACCACCCCCCCCAAAAAAGCTCTCAAGTTTTAAATTATCTTTAATTAATACATCTCGCAATTCCTTTTCTCTGGATTTTTTTTCTTCTTCATTCCCAACCCCAATTATTTTGAATAATTTGGGATTGATTTCAAAAGAGCGTTTGTCATAAGGCAAGGACGTTTCTTGTTTGCAAAGCATCGGTGATAACGAATCAATCAAAGAGTCCCTCCTGTTCCTCAATTTGATTTGGAGATTCAACAAACGGTCTTTGACCTTTTGCGAAATCAAAAGGTCCTTTGGGAACTCTATGGGGCTGTACAGCAATCCGTTGTTGATTGAAACCAAGAGCTTTTCTTCGTCTTCGCAATCAGCACAAAAAAACTCCATTGGGTTTGAGGGGTATTCGTATTGCACCACTTTGCCATTTTTCTTCACAAAATAATCCATCATGAATGGGATGGTGTTTGGCAAAAATTGCGAGGCTCTTAAGAAGATGCTGATGGCGTTGGCGATTTCGCTTGGGTCATTTTGCATTGCATCACACCAAAGATTATCCAAAGTGTTGTCATCCACATTACTCAATCTCTTGGTGGTGAAGAATTTTCTCCCCGTGTGAATGCAAAAACCAGAGAGGAGGCACCATCCCAAAAAAATAGGATGAAACCTTTGGTCCTTTGTTTCGCAAAAGTAATTGGCCCCATAACCCAATAGGTTATGTCCATTATACAAAGTGGCCCAATGGGTCATTTCTATCCGATCGTCAATTGGGAAATATTTTTTTTTCCCATTTCCACCTTGGGTGAGATCTCTTAAGGGCTCTTCCCAAATATTGACACATTCCTTGTGTGTAAAGGGAAACCCTTGTGATCCCTGACCCCTTTTTTTGTTGGCCAGTGATTTGCTATTGCTCTTCTCAATCCCGTCTCCACTCCCTTGGTCAGTATCATCAAGCACGGATTCAAAATTATCCATACTGATTTCTCTATAAAGTCCAGCTCGTTCATAGTCTGGATGAACCCTTTTCAAAAACTCCCAAAATGGGGTTGCTGTTCCAGTGGACGAAGATACCATTTCAACCACACCAAGATCTATCACTACATAATCTGGACTTTTTGCATCCGGGTCAACTGGGACCCCTATGCTCCTTGATTCTAAGGTGTAGATGTCACTCTCTTCAAACATCCGGACCTTTATCCCAGAAGCTTCGATTTTCCCGCTTTCCCTTTTTATGGGAACCTTTTCATTTTTGCCCCAATTTCTCAAATCTTTTTCAGGTGAATAGATCTCAGAAAGATCTTTGTCAACTAGATTTTCAAATGGAATTGAGAAGGACCCTGTCAAAATCCGGTTCCAGCACAAAGATTTTGAATCATCTTTGTAAATTGTGTAAACGCAAACAAAAAATTTCAAATAGCCATCATTTTTAAGAACCCATTTTCTCAAATCTTGGATTTCGCCAAAATAATACTGTGAAGGAAACTCAAAGACCTTCTTGCTGGTTTGTTCACCCAAGAAATTTTTTGAAACACACCATTCAACTATTGCTTCCCTGTCAAAACTTGAATAAATCCTTATCAAAACTCCATTTGAGATTTCAAAATCGTCTACAAACATTTCAAGCACATTGCACTTGAGGCGCAATTGGATTGTGTTGCTCATTCTTTTTTTTCGATTTTTTTTTTTTTTTTTTTTTTTTTTTTTTTTTTTTTTTTTTTTTTTTTTTTTTTTTTTTTTTTTTTTTTTTTTTTTTTTTTTTTTTTTT
>Ga0302194_10000951_pt1 | contig 18434 bp, 15 predicted proteins | sample II_Bog_N1_1_FD_200227 | JGI IMG/M metagenome (GOLD analysis project Ga0302194, IMG submission 200227) | Peat permafrost microbial communities from Stordalen Mire near Abisko, Sweden - II_Bog_N1_1 | ecosystem: Environmental > Terrestrial > Soil > Wetlands > Peat | place: Sweden: Abisko...
TTGTTTGCGCGGCTGGGCTTTGAGCGGTCGTTTTTGGACCAGTACCTGACGCAGGAAATGCGCGCGGTCCGGGCTTCGCTGCTTTATTCGGAGCGCATCCGCCGGTTTCAGTTTCTCGCGGCGGCGGTGCTCAAAGTCGCGGTCGTCTGGTTTTCGCTGCGGCTGTGGGGCCAGGGGAAAATCGGCGTTGGCGATTTTGTCATGGCTACCAGCATGGCCCTGCTCCTTATCACCGAGGCGCGTAATCTGAGCCGCCGCTTTCTCGAATTCTTTGAATATATTGGCAACATTGCCAACGGCGTGCATACGCTCATCCGGCCGCATGAATTGATTGATGCGCCCGACGCCCGCCCGGTCACCATCTCCAGCGGATGGATCGAATTTCGCAACGTTGGCTTCGCTTACACGCCCGGCCGGAATATATTTGATGGTTTGAGCGTGACCATTCCGGCGGGGCAGCGCGTCGGTTTGGTGGGGTTGTCCGGCTCAGGCAAATCCACTTTCGTCAGCCTCATCCTGCGCCTGCACGATCCCCAGACGGGAAAAATCCTGATCGATGGCGTGGATATTCGCTCCTTCACGCAGGATTCGCTGCATGCCCAAATCAGCCTGATTCCCCAGGATCCCAGTTTGTTTCACCGCTCGCTAATGGAGAACATCCGCTATGGCCGCCTGGAGGCCAGCGACGCGGAAGTCCGGGAGGCCGCGCGCCGGGCGCACGCGCATGAATTCATCGCCGCGATCCCGGAGCAATACGAATCGCAGGTGGGCGAGCGCGGGGTCAAGTTGTCCGGCGGCCAGCGCCAGCGCATCGCGATTGCGCGGGTCATTCTAAAAGACGCGCCGGTTTTGATTCTCGATGAGGCCACGTCAAGCCTGGATTCCATCACGGAAAAAACCATTCAAGACAGCCTCAACGAGGTGATGAAAGGCAAAACCGTGATCGTTGTGGCCCACCGGCTTTCCACCATCGCCCACCTCGACCGCATTCTGGTGTTTGAGTCGGGATGCATCATTGAAGATGGCCGGCCGGCGGAATTGATTGCCCGGCACGGCGCTTATTACCGGCTTTGGAGCCGCCAGGCGGATGGCTTTTTGGGCGGCGCCCCCACGCCCGACGGGGAAGGCGGCGGCGTGGAACCGCTTAATCCGCCGGTTGCCATCAGGGAGGAATCACCCGCGATTGAGGATGACGATGCCCTGGCGCTTCCCGGTCCCGTCCCGCTCGTCAAAACCTGATCCCGATTGAAAACAATCAACCATTTACCGCCGCCAACCATGGCGAAACTGAAAACCAACCAACACCACAAAACATGAGCACCAGCAACCTTAACGATCTGACCCAACATTCCCCGCGCAGCCCGCGTTCCCGGCTGGGCGGTTATGTCATCCTGCCGCGCATTCTTGACAAGGCCCGCGCCAAGGCGGCGGGCAAAGCCGGCGAATACAATTATCCCGGCCCACTGGACAAGCGGTTTCTTGACTTTGTCAAAATTGACCCCGATGCCTTGTACGCCGAGGTGCAAACCGGCAAGGGCGATGGAGAAATCCTGGAGTGGATCAACCAAAACGCCGGTCACCAGCCGGCCCCATGGGAAATCACTCAATGGTCGGCCCATAACGAAGCGCGGGCAGCGGATAGCGTTCAAGCCAAGGAGCGGGTGCTGAACGCCATCAAAAAGCTCGCGCCCAACCGTTCCGACATCCTGACCGGCTTCGATTTGCTGGAATTGGATGATTACATTTCCTTTGGTGGAAAAGCCTGAGTGCGCCCTCCGCCGCATGAATTTGCCAAGCACAACCAAACAAGAAATAGGAGCCAGAAATGAAAGTGAAAAATGAAGCAACCTTAAACCGAAAGGGAGGACAATAGCATGTCAGTCATCGATAAAGCCGTTGATCAAAAAATTAAAATCATGGGGCATGGGTTGAAGATCACCCCCCAATTGAAACAGGAGCTGCTGGCGGAAGGTTATTACCATGCGCCACTGACCTGGATCGGCGATAACATCACCGGACCCTTCTCCTTCGATGGCTATGGCCGCAGCGATTCGCCTTTCGAAGTGCGGCGGGTGGACGGGCAGTTGCAGGTGTTCGAGCACGGCAAGTTTTTCACCAATATTGCCTTCTACAAACGGCCCAAGTTCTGGGAATACCAGTGGGCCTTCAAGAAAAACAAATCCGGGGGGGCCACCACCGCCGTCTTTCTGGATGAGGGCGTCTCCAGCGTGCTGACGCCCTGCGGGCAGGAGGAGTTTCCGGAAAATGAAAATGCCACCCTTGAACTGACCGGGGGTAAATTCCCCTTCGTCTCGCTCGCCTGCTACAACGGGTTGTGCATCTGGCCCTCCTGGGGCTGCACCTACACCAAGTCGAAGAACGCCTGCCGCTTCTGCTGCATACCGGGAAATTATGACGAGGACAAGCTGCTCTACAAACAACCCGGATGGTTTGAAGCCCTGGGCGTGGCCGTGGAAGCGGCCGTGGAAGAAATCGGCGATGAAATCGGCAAGTTCTCCATCACCGTTGATGCGGGCACCATCCCCGGACCCGACAAGGGTGCCGCAGTTTACATCAAGACGTTGGAAGCCATCAAGGCCCGCCTGGGCTATCTGCCCAAGGCATCTTATATCCGTGCCGTGATTGAACCGCCCACCGATGAGAAGTGGCTCCAGGCGTTGCGGGATGCCGGCTACACGGACATTCAAATGGATGTCGATGTCTATGATGAGTCCGAACGCCGGAACCTGATGCCCAATGCCAAAGGTTACCGGAAAATCTCCGATTACCTGAAAGCGTTCAAGAAAGCCAAGCAAATCTTTCCGGGGGAAGTCGCCACCCAGTTGATCGCCGGCATCCAGAATGAGGAGAAGTTGTTGGCAGGGTTTGAGCAGTTCGCCGCCATTGGGGTGCCGACCCTGCTCACGCCGTTCCTGGTCGGCGGCCTCGGCAAGAAACTGAAACGGGAGGCGGGCGCGGATGTGCCCAGCTCCGATACGATGAAGCGGCTCTATGACCGGGCCTCGGCAATTCTGGTCAAGCATGATTGCCCGCCTGCGCAGTTCCGGGGCGGGGTCAGCAGCCTGGCCGAATTCATGGGCAAACGGTTGAAGCGGGCCGATGTGGTCACTCATGACAATGATCGTGTTCACGATCGCGTTCCGGCGTTTGCCTGAAGTTTTGCGTTCGCCAATCAATTAATCCGCGGGTGGCCGTCCGAAAGCGGACGGCCCCCCGCCTGTAGTGGCGTGGTAACCGATATCATAACCGATGAATACAACATTGCCGCAACCCCCGCCGCCCGTCATTGCGTTTGATCCGCGCCGTTTCCAGACGGCGGCGGAATATTATGTCCGGGGCAGATTGGATTATCCCGCGGAGCTGGTCGAACGGGTGGTTTCACTGACGGGGCTGCGCAATCATCACCGGGTTTTGGATCTCGGTTGCGGGCCGGGCTTCCTGGCGGTGGCGTTTGCCCCGTACGCGCGGGAGGTCGTGGGCATTGACCCGGAGCCGGCGATGCTGGAACAGGCCGTCGCATTCGCGGCGCAACACGGCGCGCAGGTGAAATTTGAGCGGGGCAGCAGTTACGAGTTGGGGGCTCATCTCGGCGAGTTTCGCCTGGTGACCATGGGCCGGTCTTTTCATTGGATGGATCGGGCGGCCACCCTGGAAACCCTGGCGGGCATCGTCCCCGAAAATGGTGCGGTTGCGCTCTTCGGTGACTCGCATCTCGAATTGCCCGCGAACGGCTGGCGCAAACGTTTCGAGTCCATTATTGAGCCGTTTTCCGAAAAGGATTCCGCCCACGCGACGCGGCGCAACAATCCCGCCTGGCTGCCACACGAGGCGGTGTTGCTGGCCTCCAAATTCAATCATTTGGAACGGATTTCCGTGGTTCGCCAGCTGGCCACCCCCGTTGAGCGGCTGCTGGACCGGGCCTTGTCCAGGTCCACCACCTCACCGCAACGGCTTGGCGCCGAGCAGGGCCGCCTGTTGGAGACGTTGCGCACCTTTTTAAATGAAGCCGCCACCGCCGGTGTGATTACCGAGGTGGTTGAGTCGGAAGCGCTGCTCGCCTTTGGGCAGAATCCGCAAGCCGCCCGCTGACGAATACCCACCCCGCATGACCACTCCCGCCCCGCCAGCCTTTCCCCCGCTAAAAATCCGCGCCTTGCGCGAGCATCTGCTCCTGGTCACCGGTGGCGCCGGCGCCAACACCGGCATCATGGTTGGCCGGGAGCGCGTCTTGTTGATTGATGCCAAAATGACCGCGGACACGGTTCACGCATTGGCCGCCATCCTCCAGGCCCAAACCGGCAAACCGGTCGCCGCCATCCTCCTGACTCACGGTGACATTGATCATATTGGCGGCATTGATGCCTGGCCGGAACCATTCGTTCTCATTGCCCACGAGAGCACGCGCAACGACATTATCGCTCAAGCCGGCAGGATTTCCGTCCAGCATCTTCCTGACGTGACTTTCACCGGAAAACATCAGCTCGACTTTGAGGGCACCGCCGTGGAACTCATTCATATTGGACCGGCGCATACCGGCGCCGACACGGCGGTCGTATTTCCGGGGTTGCGGGCGGCGTTTGTGGGCGACGTCCTTTTCTTTAACCGTGAGCCGCTGATTCACCAGCACAAAGGCGGGTCCTCGTCCGGCCTCATCGCCGCGCTGGATTTGCTGCTGACGCTGGAGGTGGATATCTACGCCAGCGGCCATAGCGAGCCCGTGGGCAAGGCGGAAGTGAAACAATTGCGGGACACCATCGCGCAAAGACGCGAAGCCGTGCGGGCGCTGGCCGCCGCCGGTCTGACCTGGGAAGAAGTCAAGCTGCGGCTTGCCATCCAAGAGGTGCCTCCCCCGCCCGGCCGGCCGCGATTCCCTGGCCTGGCCGAGGTGATTTATCAGGAGTTCACTGCGGGCAAACCGTAGTTGCGCCGGCAAAAACTATTCGAACTAGACACCACTCAACCCCATTCTGCGCCACATGAAAAATTACCAAGAATCGAAAGTCCCGCTCCCCGCCGCTTTTGCCGGTGCTGCGAGCCCGTCGCCCATCACCGGTCTGCGCGATTGGGCAGCCAAAACCCAGGCTTGGCTGCTCGCTTACACGTTCGGTCGCCGGCCAAAGGCAACCGCAACGACCGTGCCCGGGAGCAAGTGGTTTAACTGGCGAAAGTGGGTTCACAATACTCACCGGGATCTTGGCCACTTGTTTTTCGGGGCCACGATTGTTTATGCCAGTTCCGGCCTGTTCCTCAATCACCGCAATACTTGGAATCTTACCTATGACACGGTTTCCCGGCAAAAACTGGTGGTGCCCGCCCCCGGCAGGACCAAAGCCTTTGCTTTTCAGGATGCCACCAATTTGCTGGCGCTGGCGGGCGTGAACGGGGATTACGTGAGCCATGAGGTCTCCGCCAATGGCGTGGTGCAGATTGACTTCCAGGGCGGCAGTGCGGAATTGGATCAGGATAGCGGCCGGGTGGTGGTTAAAAAGCTTCGGCACCGGCCACTGCCCTTTATCCTCACCTATATTCAACTGCACTTTAATCCCGGACCATGGTGGACATGGTTTTCGGACACCTATTGTGCCGCGCTGATGCTCATGGCGGTCAGCGGACTGTTCATTCTGCGCGGCCGTCACGGCATCGTCGGGCGGGGCGGGTTGCTGGTGCTGGTTGGCATCGGGGTGCCGATGATTTTGGTGTGGTTCCACTTATGATCCGTCATTGCATTCTCACATGAGGCCCATTCAACTAAAGAACCGCTTGCTTTGGCGTCAACGTGTTTTGATTGTTCTGGCGGCAATCATGGTCGCTCTTGGTTTCCCGATGCTCTGGGGCCACGCTGGGTTGTCGGCGCAAAACACGTCTGCGATCAACGCGGCATTGCCCACTCTGACGCACCCGTTGACAAACTCGCTGGCCATGCGGTTTGTGCCGGTGCCGGGAACCACCGTGTTGTTTGGCGTGTGGGATGTGCGGGTGCAGGATTATGCCGCGTTTGTGCAGGCAACCGGCCATCCCGCCAGCAAGGGAATGTGGTCGTTGCGCAATCGTAAATATGGCCATCATGGCGACACCTGGCAGGATCCCGGTTTTCCTCAAGGGCCGACGCATCCGGTCTGCGGCGTGAATTGGAATGATGCCCAGGCATTTTGCCACTGGCTGACGGAAGAGCGGGCCGAAGGGCGAATCCGCGCGGGCCAGAGCTACCACCTGCCAGCAGATTGGGAATGGAGCGCGGCCGTCGGTTTGGATGAACCGCGCGTCGGCACGCCCAAGGACAAGGATGAAAGGACGCGGGTATATCCGTGGGGAGCCAGCTGGCCGCCGCCGGACGGAGCCGGAAATTATGCGGGTGACGATACGGCGGATGAAAACTGGCCGGTAGAGTGGAAAGTGATCGAAGGCCGCCGGGATGAGTTTCCCCGGACGTCGCCAGTGGGCAGCTTTGCCCCCAACCAGTTTGGCCTCTATGACATGGGTGGCGACGTTTGGCAGTGGGTCGAAGACGACTATGACAACATTCGCGGCAACCGCACCTTGCGCGGCGGGTCCTGGGCCGACTTGTTGCCTCGGTTTACCCTTTCCTCGTTCCGCCTCGATTTCCCGGCCGCTGAACGCTTCGATTACACCACGGGCTTTCGCGTCGTGCTGGTAGAGGAGGCTGCGCGATGAAATTAGCTGTCCGAGTCCGGGTATGAGCGAACTCACGATCCCCTCCCGCCGCAGCGAACCGCCGCACCTCACTTACACCTACCCCATCGGCCAGGCCCTCTATGTCAACGTGAGCAACCGGTGCACCGCGGATTGTGTTTTCTGCGACCGGAAAGGCGACGCCATCGTCCACGGTTACCCTCTGAAAATGCTTCCATCCGAAGAACCTGCGGCCGATGTTTACATCCGCGAGATCGGCGATCCAGGAAGATTTTCCGAGATTGTCTTCTGCGGCTACGGGGAGCCGACGCTGCGCTGGGACGTCGTCCGGCAGGTGGCCGGCCATGTCAAGCAGCATCGCGGGTTCACCCGCATGAACACGAACGGACACGGTAATGTTATCAACCACCGCGATATCACCCCGGAGCTGAAAGATCGCATCGACACGGTCTCCATCAGTCTCAATTCCACCGATGCCGAGCAATATGCCGCCCTGATGCAGGTGGCGCCCCGGATGCACGCCGAAATGATTGAGTTTGCCCGCCGCGCGAAAAACTTCACCCGCGTGGTCATGTCCATTGTCGGGATCAACGCCGTGGATGTGGCCGCGGCAAGGAAACTGGTGACGGAACAGATCGGCGTTGAATTCCGGGAGCGGCCATACTTTGAAAACCGATCCAGCCCACCACGATGACATCTTGATTTCATGAAGCATTCTTAACCAGGACAACAAATGAACTCCGTCCACCTCAATGACCTCACGCAACGCTTAACATGAATACTTGGCTTGTCTGGGCGGTTTTATCGGCTGTTTTCGCCGCATTGACCGCGGTTTTTGCCAAGGTCGGCATCAAGGGAGTTGATTCCGACTTTGCCACCTTGATTCGAACCGCCATTGTCCTGGTTGTTTTGTGGGTATTCGTCGCCTATTCAGGAAAGCTGCAAAATCCATTCGCCTTGCCCGCCAAGACCTGGGTCTTTCTCACGTTCTCCGCCCTGGCCACCGGTGCTTCGTGGGTGTGCTATTTTAGGGCGCTACAGAGCGGAAATGCTTCACAGGTCGCGCCAGTTGACAAGCTGAGTGTGGTCTTGGTGGCCGTGTTTGCCGTGCTATTTCTGGGGGAGCGACCCAGTTTTCGCGAGTGGGTGGGCATCGCCTTGGTCGGGGCCGGCATCGTCATAATGAGTCTCAGATCATTCACGCCACGTCCGCCTTGACCAGCCGATGATTTCACCCAGCCAAACTAATATGACCACCAATACTTCCAGTGAGCGATCTGACACAATTGCCGCGAACTGCGCCACCAGCGAAGTTCATGCCGCCAGTCCTACGATCCGTAAATTGCATGAATATCTCGGATCCGAGTTCTTTCCCGTCATTTGCGATGTTGCGTGCGGAGCCGGACATTTTGGCCTCTCCTTCGCCGGCAAAGCCGGGACGATTGTCGGGGTGGACCCGGCGGCAAACATGCTTCGCGCCATGGAAAAGCAGGCGGCCGAGCGTGGCATCATGGTCGAAACCGCAAACGCGCGGGCCGAGGCGTTACCGTTTGCAGACGGCATTTTCGACCTAACCTTGTGCCGCCTCGCTGCGCATCATTTCAGCGATATTGGGAAGGCGGTCAGCGAAATGCAACGTGTCACCCGGATCGGCGGTCGGGTGGTCATCATTGATCTGGAAGGACCTGCTGAGACCGAGGCGGCCAACCTGAATCACCACCTTGAACTGCTGCACGATCCCACTCATGTGCGCAGCTATCCAGTCACGGAATGGCGCGGCTTGATTACAAGTTCGGGCTTGATCGTTGAACGGTGCCTGCCGGATCAACGCGAATTTCCCGATGGACTCAGCGTCCAACGCTGGTGCGAAATCAGCGCCTCCGGAGTCGCTGCTGAAAGCCGAATTCGGGCTACACTTCAAAGTGCGGAGCCGGAACAGTTGCAGGCCCTGGGCATCCGCCGGGAGGCAAATGAGTTCTTCCTTACCATTCCGGCGCTGTTGATGATTAGTCGGAAAAGCACTGAAATCGAGACCAGTAGTGAATTTCTTAAACAAACCATCCCGATCGGTGACGCCCCGAAATAATTGGCTGACCATTGACTAGCCCAAACATTTATTGTGCCGTGTATAGCTTTCGCGTGAACAGCTTCGACCAAAGCAGTAAAGCGTGGTGGTGGTCCGCCAGCCCTATAGTTAGTTACTTAGTTCGTTACACCAGATACCCAAGCAATTGACGGGTGACAGCCACGTGGTCGCCGATGCGGGACTGGCTGGTCAACTCCGCCTCGTCCGGCAAGGTCGTCCACAATTCCCATTCGGGCGTCGCCATTTCCAAATGCCGCAGGGCGATACAAACACCGTCTTTAAACCCGGCCAACACTTCGTGACTGGCACCCCGCTGAACCAACGACCGCCACGACCGCCGAAACTCCGCGAGCGTGGCCACGGCCCGCGCCTTTTCCGCCGCAAAATCCCGGACGGCACATGATGATGTCTGGACGGCGTTCGCTGGGGCTGGTTCTGTATTCAAATTTTGGTTGTTCATAAGCTTTTTTTTGATGCTCGCCGTCCGTGTCCCGCTGTGGGCTTGGTTCTTCACCGGCCGGGAGCCAGCGGGCCGCTCGCGCCAGTGAACCAGAGATTTTCGCGCCAGCAAAAGGCATGACCGGCGGCGAAGGGGCAAAAGGGAGACGGCGGGCGTGACTTTTGCAACCGCCAAGCCCCCAAAGAAACCAGCCATTTCCCCGGCTTGGAGGTGGTGGCGCGGCCATCTGTCGGCCCGGTGGCGGACGAGAGCCAAGTCCGCAGCGGGACACGGATGGCGCGCCCTTGCAAACAAAACGCGCCATGACCAAACCACCAATTCAAATTGGTTCGCGGTTTGTCCGCGGTACAGGCGACCATCTAACGGGGCCAGCAGTAATGGCCCATGAACAATCCCAAGCCGATGGCGGTCAAATACCAGATTGCACCCCATAGCAGTTCCTGCCAGGCAAAGCGGTTTTGCAGGGCATTGGAAACCTGTTGCAAACGGTCACCTTCCGCTTTGGTGGCGGCTTTGATGGTTCGCCACTCCGATACGGCTCGATCCATCAACGACTGGACGCGCTCGGCGACGGCTTCGGCGTCTGCATACCGCGCCTGAAATTTCGCGGCGGCTTCGCTGGTCGATTTGGCGTGGCCCGCCAAGGCGGTTTTCATCTCCGCCTGCTGTTGTCGGGTGGTGCTAGCAGCCTCCTCCAGCAGCAGCTTGGTCTGCCGCCGGTATTCGGCCAGATGTTGTTCCAACCATTTCCGGCTGTCGGCAATGGTTCGCGGCACACTGGCCGCCGCCCGCAACTGCGCCACCGTCAACAGGGCCAGTTGAACCGGAAAGCTGTTTTCCGGTCCAAGGTTCCATTCGTGCAGCAACCGATGGAGCCGGTCAACTTCATCGGCGGTCAGGCCCTGTCGAAGTACGGCCAAGTCGTCCTTGTCCAAGTCCATAGCGTTATTCGCCCAAATTGAGCATCGGCTGATTGGAGCGGGCGGGCCTCGCTTCTGGTTCGTTTTGCGGTTCAACCTCTGGCATTTGTGCCGGCGGTATCAGCAGCCCAGCCAGGGCGTCGTATTGCCGGAACATCTGCTGCATGGCCCATTGCATTTCCCCGGCCAGCATCAGTTCCAGATGTGCCGTTCCGGGCGTCGCCACTTCGGCAAAGCTCAATTTATGCCCCGCCTTGGCCTCGGCGCGTTTGATGGCCAGCAAGGTGATGGATGTCACGACCGGCAAGGTGATTTCCCTGGCCCCGAACTTTCTCAACTCCGCTTCGATGTTGGATTTCCGAAAGAGGTTGGTCCGCACCTTGGCCGGATTGTGGACCACGACATAATCCACGCGGTCGCCCGCAAAATAAAACAGGTCGAGCAGATTGTTCATGCTCTCGGTGTCCTCGCTGGGAAACAGGAAGAAAGTGAAGCGAATGCCTTCCGAGGCGAGCGACGAGAGGAGTTGCAAGGAATCCAGGGCTTGCACGATCAGGCCATCGGCCTGCGCCCGGCAATCAATGACATGAACCGGCGCGTCACTGCGCGCCACGTTGCGAAACAAACCGAGCAAGGCGGATTTGCTTTCATTTTCGCCGTCGAGTTTGTAGGCCTGCACCTGTTCGGGGTGCCGGTCGGCAAAGGACTGGTGCCGGTCATCGAGGTCGGAGCCGTTCCAGCCGATTTGGTGATAATTCAGCCAAGCGGTGCGAAATTCGGCTTCAAAACTTTTGCCGAGACTGCCTTTGGACTGGGGATTGATGTGGATGCGTTTGGTGATGTTGGTGTTCATGTGAATTCCTGGTCGGGGTTAATTTTTGAGCGGTCGGGACGATTGAAAGTGGGTTGTTGTGGCAACGGCGATGGACGACCTTGCGACCGACTGACTGCCACAGGTGCGGGGTGGGCGGGCGAAAGTGGCGAATCATTCCCCGGACTTTCCCAATTGGGTTTTACGGCGCGTTTCAATTTGCGCCGGTAAAACAGATAGGGGGCGTAGACCGTGACGCGGATGCCCTTCTCGGTGAACAGCAATTCAGTGATTTGTTGCCACGTCTTGCGCCGCTGGCGCAGTTCGCGGATGAATTCGAAGTGCGGCGCCAGGATGCTGCGGAAGGGTTTGCCGCCGCCTTTCCGTTGTGTCGTTTCCGTCATCACGCGACAGATTAGCACGGTGGCGGGAAACCCTGGTAGGGAGCGCGTGAAAGTTAAAGTGAGATGAAATCGCTGGATAAGCGACAAGAAGCGACAAGTTCGAGCGACAAAAAGCGACAGTTTTTGATCGGCGGAAGCGACAAGTAGCGACAAGTTGGTTGTCGCTACTTGTCGCTTCACGTCGCCCGGCTTTTTTCCCCAACGAAGTCGTTAGGAGATGGTGTCATCCTAAAATTTAACATTACGGGCTTCCGTTCTCCCTCCGATTTGGCTTTCCCTTGAACGTATGGTTTTTCTTCGCTGATGGGTTTGGCGTTCGTTTGGTTGCTGGTGTGGGTGATTCATTCCTTGGCGTGGCTTCGTGGTTTGATGGGTGGTTCGGTGGCTGATGTGGGATTGGGTTGGTTCAGTTCATTGATTTGGTGGCGTGGTTTGATCGGCTTTGGATTCGCTGGTTTTTCTGGGGGTGGTTGGGGCATTGATTTCCGGACTTTGGTGGGTTGTCTGGTTCGTTTTGATTTGCGGGGGCGATTGGCCTTCAGATTGGCCTTCTTTGGCGTCAGATTGCTTGGCTGGGGTTTCCATTCCTGGCTGCATCAGTTTATGGCGGTTCCATTCCGGGCCATGTTCTTGGTATGGCCATAGCTGGCATGGTCTTGGGTTCGTTGCCGGTCTTGGGCGTGATTTCGCGTTGTTGTTTGGCTTTTGGCTTTTCATTTGTGGCCCGGGTTGGTGATTCATTCCTTGGCTTTGCTTCGTGGCTTGATCGGCTTGGGATTTGATGGTGCGCCAGAGGTTGGTTTATGGTGTGTGCTTCAAGAATGGCTTCGTTTGGCGTCAGATTGCGTTAGGTGAGGTTTCCATTCTCGGCTGCGTCAAGTTTGATGGCGGTTGGATTCCGGGCCATGTGTGGCTCGGATACGCTGTGCTTGCCGGTTTACGGCCATGGCTGGCATGGTCTTTGGTTCGTTGGCAGTCCTGAGTATGGTTTGGCGGCGGTGTCACGCTTTTCATTCGTGGCCGGATGCCGGTGGCTTGCGGGTTCTGCTTCCCGCACTTTGGTTGAATGTCTTTCGCACTGAGCGAATGTTCCTGCAACCGTAGCGGAAGGGGAAATATAGGGGTGGAGCGGGGTTGCAGGAACATTCGTTGAGTGCGCCGCCGGATAGGTTCGGATTGATTGCGGCGTTTCGTCTGGCCGGTTTCCGCGCCTTTCAGGAAAGCCGGCCAGTCGAAACGCCGAACCTTGCCTCAAGGGTGAATCCCGTGGATTTTTAGCCGCCCTGTTTCAATGGCTGGGCTTGAAACCGCCTGGTTTTCTCATGTCGGCTATTTGACAAACGAAATGGACGTTTCTGGTTGGCTGGGTCGGTTTAGGACCTGATTTTTCCGGTTCAAAATTGCCAATGACCTTGCGCGCTTGGCGGAGGTTTTGAAACGGGGCGAACGGAGCGGTCGGTCATGGGGCTTGGGGGGCCGAACGCGGCGTGAGCCCGGTTGCAAAATTCCGCCGGGTGCGCCGCCGTATAGGGTGGGCCCCATTGCGGCGATTTGTCTGGCCGGTTGCCGAATGGAGGCAAGCCGGCCAGTCAAAGCGCCGTGATTAACCGCCTGATATTCATCCTGGCGTTCGGGGGTTAGTGGCAGGATTCCCCCCCAGTGGATATGGCGGCAATTTTTCGGGCACAGGGGCACAGGGAATACAGTTGCCAATTGGGCGCAATTTGTTAGTGTCATTCCCGGTGTTGGGTTTGTCGTTTCTTTCTCCTCCTTGTTGCAGGGTTAAGCCGTCAAGCGGACACTTTTTGATTTTGCTGTGGGAATAGCTGTGCCGCCGAATAATGAACCTATGAAGCCCAATAAAATCAGCCGAGCTTGTTTCTTTGCAACCGCAGTCTTGGTCGCTGTACTGACGTTGCCTGCCCGCTCAAACACCATCGTCTGGACCAATTCCGCTGGTGGGAATTGGAGTAATGCCACGAATTGGTCGCCCAACCAAGTGCCAGGTGTGGCAGACGACGTTTTTATCGCCACTAGCGGTGTCTATTCGGTGACAATGGACGTTAGTCCGACCGTTAACAGCTTGATGTTGGGCGGCAGCGGACAAGCAACGTTGGACACCAGCGGGAACAATCTGACCTTGAATAGCCCCAGCATGGTGGCCAGAAATGGAGTGTTGGTTTTGAATGGCAGTTTGGGCGGCGCCGGCCCGCTAACCGTAAATGGCCTATTAGATTGGACGGGCGGCCAACTCAACGCCTGGAGCGCGTTGACGGTTGGGCCCAACGCGTTGTTGAACATCGCGGGATCAGTTACCCTGAATGGGGTGTTGACCAACTCTGGGACGATCATCTGGACCACGGGCGACGTGGAAGTTAATAACGACACCATGGACACTGACGGCGGGATTGTAAACTTGGCCGGGGCGGTCTTCATCGCGCAGAATGACCAATTCTTCAACCAGGGCATTTACTGGGCGCTTTGGTTTCCGCTTTACGGGTATTTCAACAACGCGGGGTTATTTGTGAAGACTGGAGGTGCGGGCGCGACAACGGTCAACCTGCCTTTCAATAACACCGGAATGGTGGAAGTGGATAGCGGCACGGTAGCGTTCACTGACGAGGGGGTCGGCACCGGAGAATTCATTCTGACCGAGAACGGGGGTGTTGCCTATGGCGGTGTATTTTTTACGGGAGCAGGCACGTATCCGGCGGCATGGAACGGTAGTGCGATTACGGTGAGCGGGTACGTGCCGAGCGTGGTGGTCAACAGCAACACGTTGAATCTCAACGGAAGCATCAGTAACTCGGTATTGAACGGAGGCACACTCAATGTGAGTGGCAGCATCAGCAACCTGACGTGGAGTGGGGGTGATTTAGGGGGATCGGTCATGCTGGCGGGGAGCGGCAGTTGGACGGATGGCCTGCTTAACGGGGGAAGTGTTTTGACGGTTGCGCCCAACGCGGTGTTGAATGTTACCAACTCGGTTACTCTATATGGAGTTCTGACCAATGCGGGGACAGTCAACTGGGCGGGCACAGGCGACATTCAGATTTATAACGACCACTCCGACACTGACGGTGGGATTGTCAACCTGGCCGGCGCGGTGTTCAACGTGCAAAACGATCAGTCGATCAACAATTATTTGTATTGGGGAAATTTTTTGGGGTGGGCAGGCGACGGTTATTTCAACAACTCGGGGTTATTTGTGAAGACTGCGGGCGCGGGCACGACGACGGTCAACGCGATCTTTAACAACGCCGGAACGGTGGAAGCGGATAGCGGCACAGTGGCGCTCACTGACGAGGGAGTGGGCACCGGCGAAATCATCCTGACCGGGAACGGCGGTTTTGCATATGGCGGTGTGTTTTTCATGGGGGCCGGCACGTATCCTGCGACATGGAACGGGGGCACCATCACGGTGAGCGGCAACCTGCCGAGCGTGGAAAACGACGGAAACACGTTGAATCTTAACGGGAACATCGGTAATGCGGCATTGAGCGGAGGTACACTCAACATGAGTGGTAGCGTCAGCAATCTGACGTGGAGCGGGGGTGATTTGGATGGATCGGTTACCCTGGCGGGAAGTGGAAGTTGGATGGACGGTCAACTCAGCGGCGGGAGCGCGTTGATGATTGGGACCAACGCGGTTTTGAACATCGTCGGCTCAGCTATGCTGAATGGGGTGTTGACCAACGCGGGGACGATCAACTGGACAGGCATGAGCGACATTCAGATTAATAACGACAACGCCGACACTGACGGTGGGATTGTCAACCTAGCTGGGGCGGTGTTCAACGTGCTGAACGACCAGTCGATCAACAAGTATTCGAGTCCGTGGTGGGCGGGGGATGGTTATTTCAACAACTCGGGGTTATTTATGAAGACTGCGGGCGCGGACACGACGACGGTCAACGCGATCTTTAACAATACCGGAACGGTGGAAGTAGATAGCGGGACGATGTCGATCACTGACGGGGGAATGGGCACCGGTGAATTCATCCTGACCGGGAGCGGGGGTGTTGCGTATGGCGGTGCGTTCTTCACGGGGGCCGGAGTCTATCCTGCAACGTGGAACGGAGACACCATCACGGTGAACGGCTGCCCGCCCAGCGTGATGGTCAACGGCAACACACTTAATCTTAACGGGAACATCAGCAACGCGACTTTGAGCGGAGGCACACTCGATGTGAGCGGCAGCATCAGCAATCTGACCTGGAGCGGGGGTAATTTAGGGGGATCGGTCACGCTAGTGGGCTGCGGGAGCTGGGCAGGCGGCCAATTCATCGGCGGGAGCGCGTTGACGGTTGCGACCAACTCGGTGTTGAACATCGTCGGCTCAGTTACTCTGAATGGGGTGTTGACCAACGCGGGGGTGGTTAACTGGACGGGAATGGGCGACCTTGAAGTTTTTAACGACAACTCGGACACTGACGGCGGGATTGTAAACTTGGCCGGGGCGGTGTTCAATGTGCAGAACGACCAGTCTATCAACAACTACTTGTCCTCGCTGTATTGGCTAGGGTGGGCAGGAAACAAGGGCGCCGGATATTTCAACAACGCGGGGTTGTTTGTGAAGTCGCCAACGATGGGCACAACCACAATTAGTTTGGCTGTTAGCAATTCTGGAACCATCGGTGTCCAGAGCGGAACGATCGCCTTGGAGACTGGATATTCCTTGGCCAATGGAACTTTGAGTTTTGGAATCAACAGTCTGACCAATTACGGTGCAATCAGACTTAGTGGCAGCGCCGCACTTGCAGGCACGGTCAGTGCCAGTCTGGAAAATGGATATCAGCCAATCAGCGGCAATTCGTTTGCTGTCTTGAGCTTTGGTTCGGGAACCGGCATGTTCGCCGACGCAATCCTCCCGTTCGCCGATGCATGGCAGACGAATTATTCGGCCACGAATTTTACCCTGGTCGTGCTTAATGCCCGCCCTTCAATTGCGCCAATCACCAATCAATCCGTCGACGAACTGACACTGCTTTCGGTAGCTGCAAGCGATTCCGATCTGGATATTCCGCCGCAAACGCTGATTTTTAGTCTGCCTTCTGCGCCAGTTGGCATGACCATCAATCCCGTCACGGGCCTTATCTTATGGACACCCACCCAAACACAAAGCCCATCTACCAATACTGTGAGCGTGAGTGTTGCGGACAACGGGGTGCCGCCATTAAGCATTACCAACGTGTTTACGGTGGTTGTGAAAGAGGTGAACGTGATGCCGATATCGTCGCTGATTCCTGCCCAATCGGTCTTTGAATTTTCTCATATGACGGTCTCAAACACCGCGACCGATACGGATATTCATGCGACCGTGACTTATGGTTTGGTAAACTCGCCGGACGGGGTGACAATAAACAGCAATGGCGTAATTACTTGGACGCCGCAAGCGAATCAAGGTCCGTCCACCAACACGATTGTGACCGTTGTCAGAAGCAGCGATTTGTGGGACGCGGTCAACCCGGAGTTGAGTGCGACGAATTCGTTCATAGTAGTTGTTAAGCCGCAGGTTACATTGTCCGGACCCACGATTGTGGGCGACGGCTCGCTGAAATTCTCATTCAACACGGTTGCGGAATCCAACTACACGGTTGAGTACTCCACCAACTTGATGGTTTGGAATAAAGTGGTTGGCTTTATCGGCGATGGTTCGCCCGTGATTTTGTACGTACCCACTGGCGGCATCCAGGGATTTTATCGGATCTGGCAGTCACCATAAACCATAAACAGTCTAGCGGAACCGGAGCACAAGCTTCAACGGGGGCGCGGAAGGCGCAGAGCGGCTCCGTTATGTTGCACCGGTTGACAGCGGCCTGCGCTTCGGGAGCGGGCAGGGATTGTTCTTACAACCTCGCCGGAAATCGCCGCCGGCCAGAGGCCGAAAGCGTGGCGAAAAACTGGATCTTCGGGAACCACCCAACCAGGAGTTGGAAGAACCACAGTTGCCGGTCCCCAGGCGCATGGACGCATCGAAGGCATAGCGGACTAAATCCAAGGCCACCCATCGCCGCGAATCGGAAATCGGATCGCGTCGCGCGTGGCCCGCCAGCAAACCTCGAACCTCCAACCTCCAACTCCAGCGCGTCTGGCTTGTCCAGCAAGCCAGTCAAATCCCAACCAAGGGGCCCAAGTCCGCGCTCAACCGGTCGAGCATCGCCCGAGCGCGCCCGTCCCGATACAATCGCCGACCTTCGTGGCACCACCAACCACGGATCGAGGCGACGGCAAAGCTGGCCGTATCGTGATCGGTTCCGACATTGATAAAACCCCTGTTCTGGGCAAGGTCATAGATGCCGTACGCAGTACGAAGAAACCAGTCAATCAACAGATGATGCAAACCCTCCGGCAACGCGGCCATTTTATTCCGCCTCCATGCTTCCGTTGAATCTGCTCGCCGATGGCTTGGGACATTGACGGGAACATATTTTCATTTTGTGTCAGAATGACACCTTTGCGCTCTTGAAATCTGCCATCGTGGTCGCGTGAACAAAAGCCGGGTGTTTTGGCCGGAAACGTCGAAGCCACTTTGCTCTCAAAGTGTCGACGCACTCTGGAAAAATGCCGCCCAGGTCTGCCTGAAAAGGCAAACCGTTGTGATGCCTGAATCCAAAAAATTGGCGGCCTGGCAGGCCGAGCGGTTGCGGTGCAGGATGGGCCAGAGGTGGCTGTATTTCGCCCGGGAATTTGGGCCGAAAATCGTTCCATTTTGTGCAAGGCTTGCACTGCGGCCAGCGCAAATTCTGCCATGCTGGCAGCGAATGAATATTTTTTCGACTCATCCTTTCTCCGCGGAATTGCCTTTGTGTCAGGACTTGATCATGCACCCGCCGGATTTCCGGCAAACTACCCGCCATGAGAATAAAAAATTCGCTTCCGCGCCCCATCGGAATTTTTTCACCCCCAGTGCTTTTGGCCGGCGAGGTTAAACCCGGATTCAGGGGGATGGGCAGCAGTTTGTGCCCAATAGGCACAAGACGCCAGCAAATTCCTGCTACGGTCTTCAGATATGTTAATTGCCATGACGCAGAAAAAGGCCGTCGCGGCCCTGAAACTCTGGGGCGGGCATCGCTCGCAC
>Ga0302194_10000975_pt1 | contig 18126 bp, 16 predicted proteins | sample II_Bog_N1_1_FD_200227 | JGI IMG/M metagenome (GOLD analysis project Ga0302194, IMG submission 200227) | Peat permafrost microbial communities from Stordalen Mire near Abisko, Sweden - II_Bog_N1_1 | ecosystem: Environmental > Terrestrial > Soil > Wetlands > Peat | place: Sweden: Abisko...
TTTTGGTGGCCGTGATGTCTATTTTTTTTAATACCTCTGCCGTATCGCGCATTTGCGGAATAGCTTTTGGCGATACAAAACTGCCCACATCAATAGTATCGTAACCCACTTTAAGCAATGAGTTGATATAGTTTATTTTTTTATCGGTAGGGATAAATTCATTTATCCCCTGCATGGCATCGCGCGGACATTCTATTATTTTCATAGGAAAACTTGTTAGCCCAAAAGTAAGAATTTTACTTAATAGGGCACAGATGAAACAGATTAATGATTTTTTGATTTTGCATTCTTAAAAATCCCGTCATTACGAGGCTCTGCGAAGCAATCTTACAATTGGGCAAGACTGCTTCGTTCCTCGCAGTGACGATTAGCTCTATTCGTATATCATTATCCCATTATCTTTGTATTTATCATGCGCAAACTTTCTATGGATGACCTGAACCGCAAGAGTGCCGAGGAGTTTAAAAAAGCCTCCAAGCTTCCTATGGTGGTTGTGCTTGATAATGTCCGCAGCATGAACAATATAGGTTCCGTATTTCGCACGGCAGATGCATTTTTGCTAGAAGCCATTTATTTATGCGGGGTAACTGCTCAGCCGCCTCACCGGGAAATACAAAAAACAGCATTGGGCGCTACGGAGACTGTCAACTGGAAACATTTTGAAACAACCATTGATGCTGTAAATTCACTAAAAGCGAAAGGCTATAAAGTCTATGCTGTGGAGCAAGCAGACCAAAGCATAATGCTCGATAAATTTACGCCTGCAGAGGGAAAAATAGCGCTGGTATTTGGTAATGAAGTAAACGGAGTGGACCAAGCCGTGATAGATATCTGTGATGCTTGTGTTGAAATACCCCAATTCGGGACAAAGCATTCCCTTAATATATCTGTCAGCGTGGGGATAGTAGTTTGGGAAGTGGCGAAAGCTGTCTCAAAATAATAAACAAGTCGAAAGTCATTGACTTTTGAGAAACACGCTTTTATTTGCACTATTTTTGCTGTATGAAAAATAGCATTTTACTCTCCATTAAAAATTTTATTTCAGGCCCTTTTTGCTCTATCCTCTTCCTGTTATTCCCTGTTATAACAGGGAAAATAAATTACAACCCGTTACATTTCAGCGCATTACAAAACATCAATTTCCCCTGTTATTCCTGTTATTTTCCTGTTATCTCTCTGTTATTGCCCCTGTTATTTCCCTGTTATTTTTCGTCCTTTTTTATGGCAAAATACATATCCATTTTTAATTTTGCAGAATGAAGACTTTTACAAAATATTTAATTGCAATAGGTCTAGTAACAATTACTTATGGTATTCCTTATTTTGTACATCCATTAATTTTAGGTTTAGGAGAATCTGATGATATAGGACTTGGCTGGGGCTATATTTGGTTATCTGTTTTAATTATGTCAATAACATTAAGTATAGTGTCACTTTTAACGAATAGATACAATTCTATTTTTTCAATCTATTCATGTTTGTTGGGATTATCTTTTATTTATTTTTTAATTGACAATCCAACTTCCTTATACCAAATAATAATTCCACCGATACTTTTCGGTCTTGTTTTACTTTATTTGAATATAAAGGAAATAAAAAAGAGCAAGGGTGCTGAATTACCCTAAGGCTTCTTACCATCCATTTGCCCCAGCATAACATATTGCACTATGTTAGCGCCCATTTCCAGGGCTTTTTCATGGTTTTCGGGCGGGTCGTTATACACATCATGGTCTTCCCAACCATCGCCTAAATCGGCATCATAGTTATAAAAGCAAACTAAACGACCGTTATATATCAATCCAAAACCGATTGGCCTTTTGCCATCATGCTCATGTATCTTAGGTAAGCCATTCGGGAAATCATACTTCTGATGATAGATAGGATGTGTGAATGGAAGTTCCACCAATGTTAGTTCCGGGAACACTTTTTTAATTTCCTTACGGAATGCAGAGTCCATTCCGTAACTGTCGTTTACTTCCAAAAATCCACCACCAATAAGGTAATTCCGGATGTTTTCGGCTTCATCGCCGGAGAAAGTAATGTTGCCATTACCGGTAATATGCACTAAAGGATAATTGAATATCTCAGGGCTGCCCGGCTCCACTACTGCCTCCTGGGGGTTAATATCTGCACCCAGATTCTTATTGCAAAAGGCTATCAGGTTTGGCAATGAGGTAGGGCTTACATACCAATTGCCTCCGCCATTGTATTTCATACGGGCAATTTGGTAGGTATAGGAATTCTGTTTCTCGCTTTTGAATGAGAGTGTTAAAAAGGAAAGCAGCAGAAACAAAAAGACTGTTTTCATAATGAGCAAAGTTATACTAAATCTATTTCTTTTCCCATTTCATTACAAAGTATGGTTCATCCACGTGATAATCTGTAACACACATCTTTATCTTTTTCTGTATAGAGCCCGGATATTGTTCCGCAAAATCAAATCCAAGTCTCTTAAAGAAATCAGGTATTACGGTTACAAGATATACGTCGCACTTGGCACGACATAGGAGATGATTTACCATTTCCTTTCCGAATCCTTTTTTTTGAAATTCACCGGCAACGCCCATTGTGCAAAGTTCTGTAGCATCTGCATGCTCCCGTAACCGGCCAAAGGCAATTACTTTTCCATTATCCGATAAAACCTGAAATTGCTGAGGTTGTAAGCCAGTATCATCCAACCAAAAATCATTCACAAGTAGTTTAACTTGCTCAAACTCTTTTATTTCCGGTTGTTTGAATACCCTACTCATTTTTTATTCCAGCGGATATATTTTCAGACTTAAATCCAAGCTCTTTACACTATGGGTAAGTGCTCCCACCGAAATAAAATCAACACCTGTCAAAGCATACTTCCTGATATTGCTTTCAGTTATTCCTCCCGATGCTTCGGTTTTATATTTGCCCTTTATAATTTTCAGTGCTTTTGAAATATCAGCAGGAGAAAAATTATCGAGTAATATCAGCTGAACACCACCCTCTTCCAGCACCTCTTGCAACTCTTTAAAATCACTTACTTCAATCTCAATATCCAGTTTCCTTTTTATTCTTTTTAAATAGGAATGTGTATTTTTAATAGCATTCTTTACTCCTCCTGAGCAATGAATGTGATTGTCTTTTATCAGTATCATATCATACAATCCCCAGCGGTGATTTGTCGCCCCGCCTATAGAGACGGCCCACTTTTCAAGCAAGCGGATACCGGGTGTTGTTTTACGGGTATCTAATACGTTAGCCTTGGTTCCATTGCATAGTTGGGTAAGCCGGTTCGCCATAGTGGCTATACCACTCATACGTTGCATCACATTAAGTACAAGCCTTTCGCCGGTATGCAGCATGCGGGCATTTCCATTTACCATAAATGCTATATCGCCCTTGCTCACTTTGTCCCCGTCTTTAAAAAACGTATCTACCGTTATCTTCTTATCTAACTTTTTAAAAATGTGTTGGGCTACTTCTATTCCTGCAATTATACCATCATCCTTAACCAACAATCGGCCCTCCGCCTTGGTGTTAGCAGGGATACAAGCAAAAGAAGTATGGTCCCTTTCCCCCACATCTTCTTTAAGGGTCCTGTCAATAAGGGCATCCAGCTCTTTTTGAAATGATTTGGAATGGAAAATCGGGGCTATGGGTGAACTCATACTGTTTATAAAGTTTGTAAAGTTATAGATTTGCACTTTAAGAGCTCCATGAAAATATTACTGATTACAATAGGAGATAATGAAGACAAGTACCTTGCTGTTGGTTTTGCGCTTTATGCCAAACGATTACAACACTATGCTTCTTTTGACACCCTAACCATTCCCTCAAAAAAGAACCGGTCAAACACTAAAGAAGCCGCCATGCAGGCTGAGGCTAAAGAGATACAGAAGAAATTGATACCGTCTGATTTAGTATTATTACTGGATGAAAAAGGCAAGGAATTCTCTTCCGTAGAATTTGCCAAACAAGTACAAAAATACCTGAATATGCCCGGCAAAAGAATGGTTTTTATTATTGGAGGGCCATACGGCTTTGCTCCTGTAATAAGGGAACGTGCACATCAAACCCTTTCTCTCTCAAAAATGACATTCAATCACCAGATGGCAAAACTCTTCTTTTTAGAGCAGCTTTACAGGTCTATGACCATTTTGAAGGGAGAACCCTATCATCACTAATTTTAATAACGAGCTATTCCATACCTTTGCGTTTCTATGAAAAAAAGGATATTAATGGTATGCCTCGGAAATATTTGCCGCTCACCTATGGCCAGGGGCATACTTATTAACAAACTTTATGAGAAAAGTATAACATGGGTGGAGGTTGATTCGGCCGGAACTTCCGATTACCATATAGGCGGAAAAGCAGATCGAAGAACGATGGAGAGTGGATTGAAACATGGAATTGATCTATCCTCCCACCGGGGGAGGCAATTCAGCCGCGCAGACTTTGATGCCTTTGATATTATTTATGCCATGGATGAGGTAAATTATTCGGACATACTATACCTGGCGAGAAATGAAGAAGAGGCCAAAAAGGTAAAATTGATTTTGAATGAACTTCGCCCGGGATCCAATTTATCAGTTCCTGACCCTTGGTTTGGCGGCGAACAGGATTTTGAAAGGGTATTCGATTTGCTTGATAAATCGTGTGATGTTATTGCAGAGAAAATTAAATTGAAAGAAATACTATGAGCAGCCCAAAAGGAATTTTATATCTGATACCTTCCCTTTTGGGTGATGCTCCTATAGAGAATAGCTTACCATCTTATAATATAGATATCATCCGCTCTTTGGATGAATTTATAGTTGAGGACATTCGTAGCGCCCGACGTTTTTTGATTAAAGCCCACATCGATAAACCGATAGACTCCCTCACGTTTCATTTATGTAATGAGCATTCAAAAAATGCAGATTTAAATGCCACAATGCAGGGTTTGATGAGTGGTAAAAATGCCGGATTGATAAGCGAAGCAGGCTGCCCTTCTATTGCCGACCCCGGTGCTGAGATTATACAATTCGCCCATAGGAACAATATTCGGGTTGTTCCGCTGGTTGGACCATCTTCTATTTTATTGGCTCTCATTTCATCGGGATTAAACGGGCAAAATTTTGCCTTTAACGGGTATCTCCCCAAAAAAGAACCAGACAGGATAAAAGCCTTAAAACAACTGGAAGCACTTGTATGGCAGAAAAATCAAACACAAATATTTATTGAAACTCCCTACCGCAACGATTCCATTTTGAAAGACATTATAAATACCTGCCGGGCAGAAACATTACTCTGCGTCGCCTCGGACATAACACTACCCACTGAAAAAATAAAAACCCAATTCATAGGAGATTGGAAAGGTTTTAAAAACAGTTTTAATGATCATCCGGCCGTTTTCCTGCTGGGGAAAAACATGTAAGAGTGTATGCCCTGCCCCCTATCACTTAATAATAAAAACCTTACGAAAAGCTATTAACAGGGCTGGTGGTGCAAAATCAGATTTTTATTGTTACCTTTGCTATACAAGCATTTATAGACTAATATGCTTTCTATGAAAAAGCTGCTTACTTGTTGTTTTATATTTTTGGTTTCACTTCTTACGGCACAGCAGCGGGAGATTGATTCTTTAAGGTTATTAACGAGAGCAGATAAGGAAGATACCTTAAAAGTAAAACACCTCAATAAACTGGCTGGTTTATATGCTGACCAGGGCGATATGAAAAAGGCCTTGGATTGCGGCATAAACGCATCTCTTATTTCAGAAAGACTCTTCTATCCTTCGGGACTTGCCAAAGCTTATTCTAATTTGGCAAACACCTATTATTTACAAGGCGATTATGCAAATGCGCTTTATTATTATGCCCATTCACTGGATTTTACCCAGCGGATAGGCAATAAATCAGGAGCCGCTGCCATCATAACAAATATGGGACTTATTTATGATGCAGAAGGAAAACTTCCGGATGCCCTGGCCAATTTTTTTAAAGCCCTGAAACTTGCTGAGGAGGCCAATGATAAAAGACTGATCGCCATGTGCACCGGAAACATCGGAGATGCCTATTTATATCAGGATGACTACCCGCAAGCCTTATTATATTTTCTAAAATCATTTAAACTTTATGAAACTATAGGGAACAAAAACGGTGAAACATATAATTTGGAATGTATAGGCAATGTTTATTTTAAAAAAAGAGATTACCCCAAAGCGCTTGATTATTACAGAAGGGCATTAAAAATAAGTGAAGAAATAAATGATAAACGTTCTATGTCATCTGCATTGGGAAATATTGGAAGGGTATATGCAGCCGACAGCAACTATAAGCAGGCCATGAATTATTTCAATTCCGTTTTGGAACAATCGGAAAAAATGGGAAACGAGGCAGAGGTGGCAAAATATGTTTATAATATAGGGCAGGTCTATCTTGACGAAAAAAAATATAAAACAGCCGAGCAATACATCTCCAAATCGGTAAAATTAGCCGACAGCATTGACTTTAAAAACATGGAGAATGAAGGCAATGAAAGGCTAAGTGAACTTTATGCTAAAACTGGCCAATGGCAAAAAGCATATCAGAGTTATAAAAAGTATACTGGTTCTAAAGACTCTTTGTTTAATGCTGATAAGAGCAAGCAACTTGGCAAACTGGAAGCAAAGTTTGAGGATGACAAACAATTAACGCTCCAACGGGCTGAGGAAGAAAAGAATAAAGCCCTTTCTGAGGCTGAAAGTAAAAAACAACGAATTATTCTTCTTCTAGTTGCTACTATAGCCGGCTCCATTGCATTAATTGCGTTATTAATACTCCGCTTATGGAGGACGACGCGCAAAGAAAAACTGAATATTGAAAAACAAAAAATCGCAATGGAACTTAAGGCCCTCAGGGCCCAGATGAATCCGCATTTTATTTTCAACGCCATTAATTCCATACAGCATTTCATCCTTAATAATGACTCGAAAGCGGCGCATCTTCATCTGTCTAAATTCTCCCAGCTTATTCGGAAGGTATTGGAAAATTCTAGATTTGAAAGCATTCCGCTGGCGGAAGAAATCAGAATGCTTGAATTGTATTTAGAACTTGAATCGTTGCGGTTTTCTTCCAAGTTTCACTATCAAATTTCAGTAGATAGCTCTATTGATAGCGAAAATGTTTTAATTTCACCCCTCATAATACAACCCTTTGTGGAGAATGCCATATGGCATGGATTAATGCACCTGAAAGATAAACAAGGAGAAGTATTAATTAAATTTGAAAAAATAAATGGTAGTTTGAAATGCACAATTAATGATAATGGAATAGGCCGAAAACGCTCAATGGAACTAAAGAAAGGAACAATGCATGAATCCATGGGACTATCTATTGCCAAAGAAAGGCTTCAAATAGTAAATATGTTGAATAAAGCGAAGACCAGCATAGTCCTTATTGATAAAACAAATAATGACGGGACTCCTTCCGGTACCATCGTTGAATTATTTATGCCAGTAATTATAAATAAACTTATTTATGCTTAACGCACTTATAGTAGACGACGAGATCTTAGGCGCAAAAACATTGGAGGCACTATTGAAAATGCATTGCTCAAATGTCAATGTTATGGGAATGGTCCATTCTGCAGATGATGCCGAAAAAAGCATCACTGGAATTTTGCCCGATGTGGTATTTTTGGATATTGAAATGCCTTTTGCCAATGGCTTTGACCTCCTTCAGCGATTTAAAAATCATCCTTTTGAAGTCATTTTCACTACAGCATATAATGAATATGCGGTAAAAGCCATTAAGCATAATGCGCTCGATTATCTTCTAAAACCCATTGTCCCGGAGGAATTGGTGGCAGCCGTAAAAAAATGCGAAGAAAAAAAAATTAAAAATCCGGACGGATTTAAAAATCTGGAAAAAATAATTTCCACTCTTTCACAAAAAGTGCATAAGCTGCCGGTACCTTCCCAGGACGGGATTGTTTATCTGGACCCGGACAACATTGTTTACCTGCAAGGCGATATTAACTATACCCATATTCATCTCATCCAAGGAAATAAAATCACATCTTCAAAAACACTCAAAGATTTTGAGCAAATGCTTCCAGCCAAACAATTCTTCCGAATTCATAAAGCCAATATTATCAACTTAAGTTACGTGAGCAAATACTTAAAAGGCGACGGAGGAGAAGTGGTTATGTCGGAAGGTTCATCCCTGGAAGTTTCACGACAAAAAAAAGCTGAATTACTGGCTTTGCTATCTCAATAACACCGGCATTTGTCTGGTTCTTGCCAATCCGATAATTAACCTTTTTTATGATTTACGAAGGCAATATTCCGTTACATTTGCTATGCCGGAATAACGGCATTAAAAATCACACATTGGTTGATTCAATTATAACGGAAAGTACTTTCATGAACAAAATACGAAGCATAGGATTGTGCTTTGCAATTATTTTTTTTGCTTTATATAGCTCCGAAATCAATGGGCAAAACCAAGTCCCTTACATCAATTCATTTGATACCATAAGCCTTGGCATTGCATACAACGATACAGGAGCTTATGCCCAAGCCAGTACCCTTTACGAAAAAGTTTCGGAGAATGATACCAACTACGCACTTGCGCTTATTGAAGATGCTATTGCAAAAGAGTCCGGCGAGCAAGATAGCGCCGCAATAATAATTTGCAGAAAAGGCATAGAACAAAAAAGTGAATATACTTCCGATTTCTATAATACCCTTGCCAATATATACATAGATGAAGGCAATTATGAGGATGCCATAACCCTGTTAAAGGATACTATATTCCCGAAATACCCTAACATACATACACTCTATTTTACACTTGGATTGGCTCAATACAAAATGCACAATTACGCAGATGCCATAAACTCATTTGAAAAAGCCATTGATCTTGATACCTATGATGCAGTGAGCCATTATTACCTTGGCAGATGCTGTTTAGAGCAAGGGCGTTTAATACCTGCTTTGCTTTCTTTCCAGTTCTACCTTATGCTGCAACCCGATAAAAACCGCTCTTATACAGTTGTAGGTTTAATTGAACAAATGACTGGAAATAAATATCAATATAATAAGTCCTATTCTGTAGACCCTTCGAAATATCATGACAGTGCATTTACGGAATTGGACCTTTTAATACGTTCAAAAATTGCCATGAATGCACAATATAAATCAAGCACAACAATCAATTATACTTTTGCAAAACAAATACAACTTCTTCTCGAGCAACTTAAGTACATTCCCAATACAGGCAATTACTGCAACAAAAAAAGTACCTTGAGCCTTACCTGTATTTTATAATGGCTTCGGTCACATCCAATGACCCAAATCTTCAGAAGGGTGTGGTTAAAAACAAGAAAAAAATAGAAAAATTTGCCCAATGGGCCGATGGACAATTAACTGCAGCGCGTGGTAAAAAAGAAATGGAAGTTAACGGTAAAAAAATCTTAGTGAATTGCCATTACTGGGATAACGATATGGTTGAGGCCGTAGGACCGGAAAACAGTGTTGGAAAGGATACCGGAGAATGGATACATTACTATCGGCATACAGGTTCATTATACAGTAAAGGAAAATACAACAACAATGGAGAACGGGAGGGCAAATGGCAGTGGTTTTATAATTCCGGCGCACTAAAAGAAACCGATAATTTTATTAAAGGTAAAAGAGAAGATACGGCAAAATTATGGTATGAAAATGGTGCACCAAAGGCTATCTATATCTTTCATGATGATTTGTTTAATGGCGATTGCATGGAATATAATGTTTCAGGGATACTAACTAGCAAGACAATTTACAGCGACAATAAGCTTTCGGGCCCTGCAACTTATTTTTATGATGACGGGAAAACCCACTATTTTGCTAATTATACCAATGGAAAATTTGAAAAAGAGCTAAAAGAGTACTACGTTACCGGGCAGATTATGTCAATAAAAGCTATGCAAAATGACTTTAAAAATGGCGCATATATATCTTATTTCACAAATGGAAAAATTCAGGAAACAGGTGAATATAAAGATGATAAACAAATTGGAAACTGGAAAACATATTATAAGGATGGCAATTTACAAAAGGAAGGCAATTTTAACATGAAAGGAGAACCGGAGGGCAAATGGGTGTTATATTTTCGCAACGGTAAAAAAGAAGAAACGGAGTCTTTTAATAAGAACGGCAACTTGGATGGAATGGATAGTTTATTTGATGATGATGGTATATTATATGAAACAGAAACGTTTAAAAATGATATGCTACTGAACTACACTTTTAAAGATAAAGACGGTTATAATGTCACAACTGGAAAACTAAATGGCAACCATCTCTCCATGATAAATTACTCTCCGGCAGCAGCAAAAAAATCGGAAGGGCTTTATATAGACAACAAAAAAGAAGGTGAATGGAGATATTATAATGATTATGGAGATTTGGAAACCAGGGAAAACTTTTACTCCGGCAATCTTTATGGAGTTACTGCCAATTACTATTCAAATGGGAAACTGAAAGATTCGACAAATTATACCGATGGTGAAAAAGACGGTTATTATGCAAGTTACTTTATCAATGGCCAAATGGACACCCAAGGTTGGTACCTGAATGATATTAAACAGGGAGATTGGTATTATTATGATTTGAAAGGCCATTTAGTTAAACATATATTTTTCGTAAATGGAAATTTACATGGCCGTATTGATTTTTATGAAGCTAACGGATCCCTTTCGGAACAGCATTTTTACAAATATGGATACCTTGATAGAATATTCCTTTATGACTCCACAGGAAGCAAAATAATATACAAATATATTTCAGACAAAGGAAATGGAAAATATCTTTTGACTTATACAAACGGGAATATTGCCCATGAGTTGAATTACATGAATGGTTCTTTAGATGGCCCGGATAAAAGATATTTTTACAATGGGAACCTTTCGGAGAAAAATAATTATTTGCTCGATAAACTCCAGGATACACTTAAAGCATTTTATGAAAAAGGGAACCTCAAGTATATCTACAATTATGATATGGGTGACTGCCAAGGTATCGGTAAGAGTTATTATAAAAATGGCAAACTTGAACAAATTGGAACATACTATAATGGTGATTTAGATGGAGATTATACGCATTATAACGATGACGGCAAAGTAGACATACTAGCCCATTATAATGGAGGGAAGCTTGATAAAGAATACAAAGTCTGTTATGGAGAAACTAATGTGGCCGCTATTTTCCGGACTAACGATGGAACCATTTTAGGGTATTCTTCTGTGGATAAAACGGGCAAGCCTTTACAACGAATAAACCTGGAAAAAGGAACGGGTAATGTTATATGTTACTATCCGAATGGCAACAAATCCATTCAATGCAGATACGCGCACGGAGAACTTGCAGGCAAAGACCTTACTTACTCGCCCGATGGCAAACTTGCTGCTGAAAGAAATTATGAATCGGGATACCTCAACGGTATTCAAAAATATTACTACGAGGGTGATACCACCTTGAAAGAGACAGACAATTATTATTACGGTCAACTGGATGGACCTTGCCGCTATTATTACAAAAATGGCAAATTAGAACACGAAGAGTCTTATTCACTTGGCATGAAAGAAGGGCCATCCAGATATTATGATGAACAAGGCAAGTTAATTAAAACGGTGTTTTATTTTTACGGCAATGAAACAACAGAAACTGTTTCAAGATGATTAGCGTATTTTGTCATAGAGCATACATTATGCGTTTTATCTGTGTTATATCTTTTTTATTTGCTTCCATTGCTGCTTTTGCACAAAAAGAAGACCTATATACTCAACTAAGAAAAAAATACTCATCGGAAAATGCAGTATATGTTTCCCGGAAAGAAGACGCCACAATTAAGATAGAAAATAATGTCCCCGTTATTTATACTACAACCTACGAAGAGCTTCTTATTTTGACTGATCAAGTTGCAGGTTATATGGATAACGAAGTTTACTGGCAGGATTTCTCTTCCATAAAAGATTTGGATGCACGCTCATTAATACCGGATGGCGACAAATACAAAACTATTAAAGTAAAAGATTTTACACGCACCAACGAAATAGCAGAAGGAGAATTTTATGACGACGAAAGGGCTTACAAATTCAGTTATCCTGGTTTGAAGAATGGAGCAAGGGAAATATTATCGTATACTGAAAAAATTACAGACCCTCATTTGTTTGGAAAATTCTTTTTTAAAACATATGTGCCGACAGAGGAAGCTTCCTACTCCGTAACCGTTCCCGAAGGGGTTAAAATTCGCTATAAGTTGTTTAATGTAAAAGACAGCATGGTTGGATTCTCTACCAAGCAAAACGGCAATAACACCATTTATACATGGACAATGCATAATGTGGCGAAATTAAAAAATGATGATAATAGCCCTGCTTTAGCTTACTATGTTCCGCACATTGTTGTACTGCTTGATTCTTACACAGCAAATGGAGTTGAAAAAAAGGTAATGAGTGACACTACTGCCCTTTATACTTGGTTCTATAGCATGGTAAAAGATGTAAATACTGCTATTTCACCCGGGGTAAAAACCCTGGTTGATTCTATTACTGCCGGAGCCGCGAATAATGTGGAAAAAGTAAAACGCATTTTCTACTGGGTCCAGGACAATATTACCTACGTAGCCTACGAAGACAGCCTTGGTGGGTTTGTTCCTCGTGAAGCTGCACTTGTATGCTCCCGTCGTTTTGGCGATTGCAAAGACATGGCAAGCACACTTGTGGAAATGATAAGAGCCGCGGGATTGGATGCTTATAAAACATGGATCGGTACAAGAGACATTCCCTATTCATTTCAGGACATACCTTCCCCCATGGCTACAAATCATATGATTTGTACTTACATCCAGGATGGGCAGGTTTACTTTTTAGATGCTACCGGCAAGGATGCTCCTTTTGGCTTTTTCACATCCATGATTCAGGGTAAAGAAGCATTTGTTGGTATGGGACCGGACAAATTTGAGATTTTAAAAGTACCTGTAATGGACACGGACAAAAATGAATTTATTGATTCCACTTACTTAACTATTGATAATGCAGTGCTAGAAGGAAACGGATACCTTAGGGCAAAAGGTTATGATAAAATAATAACCGGCGAAAGGCTGCTTAACTATGAAAACAAAGAAAAACAAGATTTACTTATAGGTTTATTAAGAAAAGGGAATAACAAATTCAGAATTGATTCAACAGCTATTTATAATCTTAAAGACAGGGATAAAGACTTGGGTATTCAATATAAATTTGAAATTAACGATTATCTTCAGAAAAATGACAAGGATATATATATTAACATGCAACTTGAAAAAGAATACCTGAATGATCTTATTCAACCCGAAAGAGAAACTCCCAGGGAATTTGAATACAAAAGAATTGATAAGAATATGAATATTCTGAAAATCCCAAATGGGTATAAAGTATCTTATCTTCCGCCCAACAGCAGCTTCTCCGATCCTATGTTCGGGTTCAACATATATTACCAAGTTAAAGACAGTACTATTATTTACCGGAGTTCTATTTATATCAATACGCTTATGTTAAATACCTCTGATTTTGTCAGGTGGAATAAAATGATTCATCAGCTTACCAAAGCATATAATGAAACGATAACTTTAGCTCAACCATGAAATTGCATAAAAGAATGCTTCCAAAAAAATATACATTTCTGCTTATTAGCATAATTATAATGCACGGTGCTTTCGCGCAATTGCAGACCATAACAACTTATCCTGATCCGGAATACAAAAACGATCATTGGGATAGTAATCCTAGGATTCATGCATTATCTCCTACCGAACAAAAAATGGGAATGGTGGTTATCAGAGACAACCGAATAATTGAATATTACCTGCAAGATGGAAATGTTGTAATGTACATAACACGGCACATGATAATACGGGTTAATTCAGAAAAAGCCATCGATGAAGTTAATACGGTTTATGTACCTATACCCGATGGTGTAACATTGGAAGATGTGAATGCAAGATCAATTACTAAAGACGGAAAAGTAACCATGCTTAATTCATCCAACATTAAAGATGTTGATAATTATGAAAATATGGGGCACTTTAAAATATTTGCAATCGATGGAATTGAACAAGGCAGCGAGGTAGAGTACATGTATACCCTTTTAGAGCCATCCCAGAAAAATGGCACTGAATATATCCGGATAAATAGTTTACACAAAAATATAAATGTGGATATTTATTCTCCTCCGTCGCTCATATTCGATACCAAATGCTATAACGGATTTCCCGAAATGCAAACAGATACCTTAATAACAACTAAACATCATATATATTGCAAAGGCACTGATATTAAGGGTTTTGATAAAGAAGCCTATTCTGAAGAGGATGGAGCCCTTATGCGCATGGAATATAAATATGCATACAACGCTAACGGGGATCCCAGTGAAAGACTGGATACATGGAGCGATTTTTGTCAGAATCTTTATACAGTATTCAATAGAGAGATTACAAAAAAGGATAAAAAGATAGCGCAAAAAGTTATAGACACTCTGAAATTAGGAAGCCTGAGTGAGGCAGATAAAATCAGGAAGATTGAAAGCAGCATTAAAACCACTATTTCATTGAAAGAAGATGCAACTGGCAAAAACAGCAATACATTAGAAGCCATCTTTACTACCCATATTGCAAATGAATTAGGCATGTTGAAGCTATACGACCAACTATTTAATAGTGCAGGAATAAAACATGAAATTGTAATTACCACCAACCGCTTTGACAAACCCTTTGACGGAGATTTTGATTCCTGGACCTATTTACAAAAATACCTGATCTATTTTCCGGAAACAGATAACTACATCGCCCCCATGGAACTTTTGTCGCGCTATGGGTTTGTGCCTGCAGAATGGATTTGCCAACAAGGTTTATTTATGCATCCGGTAACAATTGGAAAGAACTTTAAAACCGGAATTGGACAAGTTCGTGATATTAATTGCAATGATTGGAAACAAAGCATGAATGACTTATTTGAAAATATAAAATTCGATTTTGATATGGGCACGGCCAATATTCATTTTAAGCAAACCCTAACCGGCTATGAGGCTTATGACATACAGCCCTATTATTCTTATCTATCAGATCAGGATAAAAAGGACCTCATTAACAAAGTCATTCAACAAATCTTTCCGGATGCCAAGCCTGACAGTACACATGTAAGCGGATTTAAAGAAAATGAATTATTCAGACAGCCTTTCACTATTGAAGCTGATTTGACCACAACCAGTGCTTTAGAACAAGCAGGTAGTAAATTTCTGTTTAAAGTTGGCCAGTTAATTGGCCCTCAAAGTGAGTTATATGATGATACGATAAGATATACACCGGTTGAAAATCATTATAATAAAGGCTATCACCGCGAGCTCGAATTTGAAATACCCGAGGGATACAGAATAACTAACTTAAATTCAGTAAACATGGACGTTTTTCATGAAACAAGCGGAGAAAGAGACATGGAATTCCATTCTTACTATAAAACCGATGACAATAAAATTACCGTATTTATTGATGAAGATTACCGACAAATAAGCTATCCTGTAAGCATGTATGAAGATTTCAGGAAAGTGATTAATGCTTCTGCAGATTTTAATAAAATAGTGCTCTTTATGGAAAAGAAATCAAATCCATAATAAATCTTATCTACAACCATTAAATTATTTATCAGGGTATCAACTGTATACATACGTTTTTTATAAAAAAAGTCAACCCGCCTTGCTTTTAACAAAAATTAACATACCTTTGTCTTGCGGTTTAGCTGTAACAAACTATCAAATTCAACGTACTATAGGAGAAAGCGCTACTTTGTAATCAAATAAAGTAACCTTATGGAAAATCAAATCATTCCGGACGATGAATTAATTCATCTTTATCAAAACGGTAACGAAGATGCCTTCGCACAGCTTTTAGAACGTTACAAAAAGAAGGTATACGGATATATTTTAAACGTTGTACGCGATAAAGCTATTGCCGAAGATATATTTCAGGAAACCTTTTTTAAGGTTATTCGCACCCTGAAGAAGAAACAATATACGGGTGAAGGTAAGTTTATCCAATGGGTCATTCGGATTTCACATAACCTTATTATCGACAATTTTCGCCAAAATGGCAAAATAAGCACTATAAGCAAGATAGTTAGGCCCGATGGCAAGGTGGTTGATGTATTTGACGTGGTTAAGATTGAGCAACACTCTTCCGAAGACACCATGATAAAAAAGCAAATTCTTCAGGATATTCGGAAATTGGTTGAACATCTACCATTTGAACAACGTGAAGTAGTGATATTAAGGCACTATTATGATTTGAGCTTCAAAGAAATAGCAGATATGACGAACGTTAGCATTAATACAGCATTAGGAAGAATGCGCTATGCTATAATTAATTTGAGGCGCCTTGCAGAACAACATAAAATTGCTTTATCGGAATAGAATCAAAAAAAATGGCCATATTCACAATATTTTTGGAAAATAGTCGTTACATATATATATTAAATCAAAAATAAACACTCCATGGACAAAAATACTCCGCTCTCTTCACTCCCCTCATCTGAAAACGAAATGGAATCAAAGGGTAAAAACATTGCCAACAGTCAGGCACAAACTCCCGACCCTGCTGAGCCTTCAGCTCAGGTTGTTAAGAATATTCTTGACTACTCCAAAACACTTAATGTTAAGCCTACAAAAAGTGTTTTGCAGTTTGTTGAATATATCTCCAACTAAGCCTTCTTCTCGGCCTTTAAAGTCGCTATTACTCCTGTAATAGAAGACTTTATTATCTTGCACAAATGAAAAAGGCAGAATTATTCCGCCATGTAATTGACTATTTTGAGCTTACAAGGCCTATTGCTGAAACAGAATTGCATTATGGCAATTCTTATGAGTTACTTGTTGCTGTTATATTATCGGCACAATGCACCGATAAGCGTGTAAACATGGTTACACCTCCTCTTTTTGCAAAATTCCCCGACCCAAAATCGATGGCAAAAGCCTCGGTAGATGAAATTAGAGAATATATTAAAAGTATCAGTTACCCCAACAGTAAAGCGGTATACCTGGTTAATGGCTCCAAAATACTGGTCGAAAAATTCAACAGTGAAATACCCTCCACTATAGAAGAACTAACTTCCATTCCCGGGGTAGGAAGAAAAACAGCTAACGTTATTTTATCCGTTATTTTTAATCAGCCTACAATGGCTGTAGATACTCATGTTTTCAGGGTGGCTGCACGTATCGGCCTCACAACAGGAGCAAAAACTCCTTTGCAAACAGAAATGCAATTAATTAAATATATTCCCGCCGAAAAAATACCGCTAGCCCACCACTGGCTCATTTTGCATGGCAGATATATTTGCCTGGCACGTAACCCTATTTGCAATAAATGTGGCTTAATAAAATGGTGTAAGTACTACAACCATAAAGTTAAAACAGAAAAATAACCGGGGTCGGATTTTCTTTTTTACTTTTACTATTTCAATATTATCCATTATGGAAACTGCTTCCGTTACTCCTTTACTAGAAGAAAGCTGGAAACTTGCTTTGCAAGAGGAATTTACCAAGCCTTACTTTTTATTACTTAAAGATTTTTTAGTGGAAGAAAAAAAACATCATGTGATTTATCCACCGGGAAAACTTATTTTCTCTGCGTTTAATCATACCCCTTTTACGAATGTAAAGATTGTAATATTAGGGCAGGATCCCTATCATGGTAAAGGCCAGGCAAACGGTTTATGCTTTTCGGTAAGCGATGGTATTCCAATGCCACCCTCGCTGGTGAATATATTTAAAGAAATTAAGAACGACCTAGGCTACCCTATACCTAAATCAGGCAATCTGGAGCGCTGGGCAGACCAAGGGGTGCTTCTTCTTAATGCCATGCTAACCGTAAGAGCCAATGAAGCCGGTTCGCACCAGGGGAAGGGGTGGGAATTATTTACAAATAGTATTATACAACACATTTCCCTTCAAAAAGAAGGTGTTGTTTTTTTACTTTGGGGAAAATATGCACAAGCAAAAGAAACTTTAATTGATAGCTCAAAACACCATATTTTAAAAGCAGCGCATCCATCGCCGTTTTCAGCTTATAATGGATTTTTTGGGTGCAAGCACTTCTCTAAAACGAATGCCATTCTTGTAGC
>Ga0302194_10000992_pt1 | contig 17943 bp, 14 predicted proteins | sample II_Bog_N1_1_FD_200227 | JGI IMG/M metagenome (GOLD analysis project Ga0302194, IMG submission 200227) | Peat permafrost microbial communities from Stordalen Mire near Abisko, Sweden - II_Bog_N1_1 | ecosystem: Environmental > Terrestrial > Soil > Wetlands > Peat | place: Sweden: Abisko...
ACACCACTCATATATGTGTTAGATGAAAACAAAGTAATTAAAGCTAAAAAGGTTGATTCTGAACAAATAGCCAACATAATAGATATGATTGATAAAGAAAAAGAAGCCAAAGAAAAGGAGAAAACAAAGGAGCAGAAATAATATTAAATATATTGAGCGAAAAGCCTACGGATAATAAAATCTGTAGGCTTTTTGTTTTATTAAAAGTTTAATTCTCCAATAACTTTTTAATAATTACCGCCATCTTTTTTTCGGACTGAGCGGCAACTTTTAACACTTCCTCAAGAGTGATTTTTACAATTTTTCCGGGAACACCCAGATCTGTTATAATTGACATCGCAAAGCAAGGGATATTCATATGCCGGGCAACGATAACTTCTGGCACGGTGCTCATTCCAACAGCATCAGCACCTATTATTCGTATCATTCGGTATTCGGCAGGAGTTTCAAAGGTTGGTCCGGTTAATCCTAAATATACCCCTTCATGTACTTTGATATTGCTTTGAAGTGCTATTTGTTTTGCACTTTTAATAATTTGCTTATCGTATGCATCACTCATATCGGGGAAACGATTACCAAGTTCTTCATTGTTTTTTCCGACCAAAGGATTTGAATTAAAAAAATTAATATGGTCGTTGATAATCATCAAATCTCCTATTTCAAAGTCCGGATTTACGCCACCGGCTGCATTGGATAAAATCAATTGCTGTATGCCCAATAACTTCATCACTCTTACCGGAAAGGTTACTTGTTTTAAATCATAACCTTCGTAATAGTGAAACCGACCTTGCATTGCAACTACATTTTTGCCGCTTAGTTTACCAAATATCAGTTTGCCTGAATGCCCTTCTACTGTTGATAAGGGGAAGTGAGGAATAGTTTCGTAAGGTAATATATATTCAATTTCTATTTCGTTAACCAAATTACCCAAACCTGAACCTAAGATAATTCCTATTTCGGGTATTAAAGCAATTTTACTTTGAATGAACGCTGTCGTTTTTTTGATTTGATCTAACATATTGTAAAATATAGTTGTTAAAGTCCTTTTCGTCTTCGTTACAAAATTTTATTTCTATAGGAATATAAAAAATCGGCAGGTTGCTCAATATACCTGATAAGTTTTTATCTCGTAAACGCATTGCATCTTTTTCGGTTGTAATAATAATTTTATTGGTAGCGGAAATATCGTTAAACTTCGTTTCAATTGCTTTCAGGTCATTTTGTGTAAATTGATGATGGTCGGAAAAGTTATGAGATTCTATATTTCTAGTTTTTTCTTTTAAATAATGTTCTAGTGGTTGAACATTGGCTATGCCCGTAACAATAAGTATGGTATAGTTTTTTTCAAAATAATAATTTTTTGAAAATGGGGCTATACCCTTATTATTAAGTGGGATAAACTCACCATAACAAATAGTTGTGAAAAAAATTTTTTGATGTGGCAGCAGTTTTAGTTTGTCAACAATCCCTTTGCGTTCAATGGGCAGAGGTATGTGTGGACATTTAGTAATAATGATAATGTCAGCACGTTTTATTCCCATAGGAAACTCCCTCAATGTACCCGAAGGTACTACATGGTCGTCAATATAAAGTTTATTGAAATCAGTTAAAACAATTGATAATCCAGACTTTACAGGGCGGTGTTGAAATGCATCGTCCAGCAAAATGCTTTGTATGGATGGAAACAATTCTAAAATCCTTTTCACTCCTCTCAAGCGCTTTTCGTCAACAGCAACTGGCATTTTCGGAAATTTATTTTTGAACTGCAATGGTTCATCGCCTATATCATTAACTGTAGATTGTGTATCTGCCAATAGAAAGTCTTTTGTTTTTCTTCCATATCCGCGGCTAAGTGTGGCTATATAAAATTCAGGTTTTAACAAGCGTATTAAATATTCAATATGAGGAGTTTTGCCAGTACCTCCCATGCTTAAATTCCCAACTGATATTATAGGAATATTAAACGCAGAGGACGAGAAAAATCCAACATCATAGAGTTTGTTCCTGCATAACATTATAGTACCATACAGCAACGATAAAGGATAAAACAATATTCTTAATAAAGGCATAGTGGTAAAAGTAAACCTTTAAAGTTAAGAAACAAAACTACTTCTTATTACATTTGCTAACTTGTAAATTTAAAATTGACTGATGAAACTAAAAGAAATTACTGACTGCTTAGAAAACTTTGCGCCCTTAGCTTATCAGGAATCGTATGATAACTCAGGATTGATTTGCGGAAATTATAATATGGAAATCACCGCCGCATTAATTTGCATTGATAGTACTGAAGAGGTTATTGACGAAGCCATAACCAAAGGCTGTAATTTGGTAATTGCACACCATCCAATTGTGTTTTCAGGAATGAAAAAATTCAATGCAAAAAATTATGTTGAGCGGACTATTATCAAAGCTATAAAAAATGATATCGCAATATATGCTGCTCACACCAATCTTGACAATGTTTATAACGGTGTAAGTGCTAAGATAGCCGAAAAATTAGGTTTATCCAATTGTTCGGTACTTTTACCAAAAAGTAATTTATTAAAAAAACTCATTGTTTTTTGTCCTGAAGAAGCAGCTGAAAGAGTTAGAACAGCTTTGTTTTCAGTTGGAGCAGGTAATATTGGTAATTATGACGAATGTAGTTTTAATTCAAAGGGTACTGGAACATTCAGAGCGGGTAAGAGAAGCAATCCACATGTGGGAGAAATTGGCAAACAGCATCATGAAAAAGAAGTTAAAATTGAAACTATTTATCCCGCCTTTATTGAATCACGATTACTCAAAGCACTATTTATCTCTCATCCTTACGAAGAGGTAGCTTACGACATTATCCCCTTAGCAAATGAAAATAATCGGATTGGTTCAGGAGTATTAGGAGAGCTATCAGAAGAAATGGATAGTATGGAATTTCTTCATTATCTAAAAAAAAAAATGACAGCCGATGGCATACGATATACCTCCTTAACCCCCAAAAAAATAAGAAAAGTAGCATTATGTGGCGGTTCAGGCAGTTTTTTACTGGAGGAAGCCATAAAAAGAGGAGCAGATATTTTTGTTACTGCTGATTTTAAATATCACCAGTTTTTTGACGCAGAAAAACGCATCATTATTGCCGATATAGGGCATTATGAGAGCGAACAGTATACTGTTGAATTATTTTATGAGATTTTGAAGAAAAATTTTAATACATTTGCACTCCTTATATCGAGTATAAATACAAATCCTATAAATTATTTATAACAATGACAAGTGTTAAAGTAAAAGCTAAAGCTGACGATGTTTCTGTTGAAGAGAAGTTGAGAGCCTTATATTTCTTACAACAAGTTGACTCTAAAATTGACAAAATTAAAATTGTTAGAGGTGAGCTTCCTTTAGAAGTAAGAGATTTTGAAGATATTGTTGCTGGATTAGAAACTCGTGTAAACAATTTGAATACAGAGCTAAAATCTTTGGATGACAATATTTCGGAGAAGAAAAATCTTATTAAAGACGCACAACTATTAGTTAAAAAGTACCAAACTCAACAAAGTAATGTTCGCAATAACCGTGAATATGATTCTATTACAAAAGAAATAGAATTTCAGAATTTGGAAATGCAACTTGCTGAAAAGCGCATAAAAGAATACAAAGCCGCAATTATTTCCAAGCAAGAAATTGCTCAGCAAACAGAGGAAGAACTAAAAAATCGTCAAAAAGATTTAAAGTTCAAACAAAAAGAGTTGGACGATATTGTTGCTGAAACTGAAAAAGAAGAAACTGATTTATTAAAAAAATCGAAATCGGCAGAAGCCGTTATTGAAGATCGTTTATTGAGTGCATACAAGCGCATCCGCTCTAATGTAGCTAACGGCTTAGGCGTTGTTACTGTTGACAGAGATGCTTGTGGTGGATGTTATAATAAAATTCCACCGCAGCGCCAATCGGACATTCGTACGCACAAAAAAATAATTGTTTGTGAACATTGCGGCAGAATTTTAGTAGATGCTGAAATATTGATAGGAGCGCCTTCTGCCAAGTAATTTAAACTATTTATTTAATAAGAAACTCCCAAAAAATCTGGGAGTTTTTTTATTTACAGATTTTATTAACTAAAATTATGAGTAAAACATTAACAACACGTGAAGAAAATTACTCAGAATGGTATAATGAATTGGTTGTAAAAGCTGATTTGGCAGACCATTCAGCAGTTAAAGGGTGCATGGTTATTAAACCTTACGGATATGCTATTTGGGAAAAAATGCAACAAACCCTAGATAAAATGTTTAAAGATACCGGACATGTTAATGCTTATTTCCCTCTTTTTATCCCAAAATCATTTTTCAGTAAAGAAGCCAACCATGTAGAAGGATTTGCTAAAGAATGCGCAGTAGTGACACATTATCGTTTAAAAAATGGAGAAAACGGAGAAGGAATTATTGTGGATGAAACAGCTAAACTTGAGGAAGAGCTAATTGTTCGACCTACATCCGAAACAATTATTTGGAATACATACAAAGGCTGGATTCAGTCATATAGAGATTTGCCAATACTTGTAAATCAATGGGCAAATGTGGTTCGCTGGGAAATGCGTACTCGTTTGTTCTTGCGGACAACCGAATTCCTTTGGCAGGAAGGGCATACTGCACACGAAACGGCTCAGGAGGCCATAACAGAAACCGAAAAAATGTTGGAAGTATATGCAGACTTTGCAGAACAATGCATGGCTGTACCGGTTGTAAAAGGCATCAAAACGCCCAATGAGCGTTTCGCAGGTGCTATTGAAACCTATTGCATAGAAGCGTTAATGCAAGACGGAAAAGCTTTGCAGGCAGTAACTTCCCACTTTTTAGGTCAAAACTTTGCAAAAGCATTTGATGTAAAATTTACAAATAAAGAAGGTAAACTTGATTATGTATGGGCTACCTCGTGGGGGGTATCTACACGATTGATGGGAGCTTTGGTAATGTCCCATTCAGATGATAAAGGATTGGTGTTGCCTCCAAAACTTGCTCCTTTTCAAGTAGTTATTATACCTATTTATAAAGGCGATGAGCAGCTAAAACAAATTTCAGAAGTCGTTTTAAAAATGAAAAAGGCTATGGAAGCCAAAGGTATTTCTGTAAAATATGATGATAGAGATAATCAACGTCCGGGCTGGAAATTTGCAGAGTATGAGTTAAAAGGCGTTCCTGTAAGAATTGCCATTGGCGCACGTGATTTGGAAAATGGAACGTTAGAAGTTGCACGTCGTGATACATTGGAAAAAGAAACACTTCAACAAGCAGATATTGAAACGAAAGTAGAACATTTATTATCTCAAATTCAGGATAATCTCTATCAAAAAGCTTTAGCAATGCGCGATACAAAAACATACGTTGCAGATACCTATGATGAATTTAAACGAATACTCGAAGAAACTCCAGGCTTTATTTTAGCACACTGGGATGGAACTCCTGAAACAGAACAAAAAATTAAAGAAGAAACAAAAGCCACCATTCGTTGCATTCCATTAAATAATAAACAGGAAAATGGTACGTGTATATATTCAGGAAAACCTTCTACCCAAAAGGTTTTATTTGCAAGAGCGTATTAATTTTCGAATAATTTGATGAACATTTGCTGACATGGAAAAACAAGCTACCTATGATTTAATAATTAAATCATTAAATGAAAAATCAAGTATGAAGCAAGATGTGTATGAAAATACACTTCGAACTTTTAACATGATGAAATCCATTGGGTTTGATATTGTTCGGGAGATAAAAAACAATTCTGTACTTAAAGACAAACGTGTTATTTTAGATTATAGAGAAAGAGGGGATTTTGAGTTTGAATTGCGTATTTCAGGCGATTTATTGATATTTAATATGCACACCAATATTTTTGAATTTGATAAAGATCATATAATGTGGCGAAGTTCATATATCAAAGATGATCATTATCGCTCTTATTGCGGATTAATAAATGTATACAACTTCTTAAATGATTCTTTTAAATACAATAGAACAGCTGATTTGGGTTATTTAATTGGTCGGGTTTTTATAAATAAAGAAAGTCATTACTTTTTGGAAGGGAAGCGTCAATTGGGCTTTTTACACAATGATTTCAGTAATGATATGATAGAAGAAAAGGCTATCAGAAGTACTTTAGAATCTATCATATTATATTGTTTAAACTTTGACTTATATACACCGCCATTCGATTCTATAAGAGAGATTTCAGTTTCTGAAATACAAGCAGTAAATGAAAGCATGCAAATAAAAACAGGTAAACGCTTAGGATTTCGGTTTCAGGCGGATGAGGATGAAATGATAGATTAATAAGGGATGAGCGAAATGCGAAATAGTTAAACCAACATAAATCATCGTTTTGTTCAAAAAGTATTATTTGTTTTTTACATTTGGCATAATTATAGTAATGAAACGAACCTAAAAGTTTAAATTTTTTTAGAAAACGACAGTATGAAAAAAATTGCTTGCACTTTCTTTTTGATGGGTTTAATAAATCTAACCTATGCTCAAAGTTTTACTGATTTAAATGCTCAAACCAAACATGAAATTACAGAACCAAAGGTTGGCGGAAAAGGCGAAATGACCTTTGAAACAGATATTCACAACTTTGATACTATAGAATACGCAGGAAATGGCACTTACGAATTCAATTTTAAAAACACCGGGACAGAGCCTGTAATTATAAGTAATGCACAAGGTTCTTGCGGTTGTACTGTTCCAACTTATCCAAAAGACATTCCTATTAAACCAGGCGAAACACAGGCTATTAAAGTCACTTATGACACCAAACGTCCCGGAACATTTACCAAAACTGTTACTATTAATTCAAATGCAAAAGATCCGGTAAAAGTAATTACTATAAAAGGCTACGTTAGGAAAAAAGTTATAGAACCAACTTTTTCAATTGATGGAAATAAAACAGATGGTTTTGTTCCATTGGAAAGACATTAATTAAAAGTGAAACAATAAATACAAATAAATCTAAAATCAAAAACTATGAAAAAAACAATCTTATCAGTCGGGTTAATGTTTTGTGCAATGTTTGGCATGAACGCACAAGATGGTACAACAGCAACTCCAAGCCCTAATCCAAATGCCCCAAAGTTCGCATTTGAAAGTGAAGTTGTAGATTATGGAACAATTGAACACAATGCAAATGGCGATAGAGAATTCAAATTTACTAATACAGGTAAAGAACCACTAATTATATCTAATGCTCAAGGTTCATGTGGATGTACTACTCCTCAATGGCCCAAAGAACCAATTATGCCAGGTGCAGCAGCTGTTATAAAAGTTCATTATGCAACTGATCGTGTAGGAGCTTTTGAAAAAACAGTTACTTTGACTTCAAATGCCGATACCCCGACTAAAGTTCTTAAAATTAAAGGTGTTGTAAAACCGGATCCTACACCTGAAGCAACTCCTGCTAAATAATTTTTTAAATTAAATTTGAAAATCCCTGCTCAAGCAATTGTTTGTGAAGGGATTTTTTATGCCACACAATTAATAAATAAAATGGATTTCATAGATTATAATATTGAAGCTTACGCATTGGCTCATTCGCAGCCCGAATCAGTGATACTCAAAAAGTTAAATCGTGACACACAAGCCAAGGTAATGATGCCGAGGATGCTTTCAGGACATCTGCAAGGCAATGTACTGAGCATGTTCAGTAATATGATTCAACCAAAACAAATTTTAGAAATAGGTACATATACTGGATATTCAGCTATTTGTTTTGCGACAGGCTTGCAAGAGGGAGGAACGCTTCACACAATAGACATTAATGAAGAACTTGAAATGATGGTGCGTTCAGCATTTAAAGATGCCGGACTTACAGAAAAAATAAATTATTATTTAGGGAATGCTCTTGATATTATTCCTAAAATAAATGAAATATTTGATTTAGTTTTTATTGATGCCGACAAAAAAAACTATGCTGCTTATTATGATTTAGTAATTGATAAAGTGCGCAAAGGTGGCTATATCATTGCTGATAATGTGTTATGGAGTGGTAAAATATTGATGGATACTGCTAAAATGGATACAGATACTAAAGCAATTGACCAATTTAATAAAAAAGTCCATAACGATAAAAGGGTCGAACATTTGTTACTTCCTGTAAGGGATGGTTTGATGATAGCAAGAAAAAAATAGTGAAATTAATAGGAAGTTAATAATAGTGCATTAAACTTGCAGTTCACCCGAAAACTTCTTTTTTAAATATTGTCCGGTATATGATTTTGGGCAGTTCGCTAATTCTTCAGGAATACCTTCAAAAACAATTGTTCCGCCTGCATTTCCACCTTCCGGACCAAGGTCTATTACCCAATCGGCACATTTTATAATTTCGGCATTGTGTTCTATTATTATTAAGCTATGTCCTTGTTTTATAAGGGCATTAAAAGCTTGTAGCAATTTGGCTATATCATGAAAATGTAACCCTGTTGTAGGTTCATCAAAAATGAATAGAGTAGGAGATACGCTATTTTGTCCAATACCTAAAAACGATGCAAGCTTGATGCGTTGCGCTTCTCCACCACTTAGTGTGCTAGAGGGTTGTCCAAGTTTTACATATCCTAAACCAACATCCGATAATGGAGTTAGCTTTTGTACTATTTTTTTTTCTGTATTACTAGGACGTTCGGAGCTCTTGAAAAAAATAATAGCATCATCAACTGTCATGTTAAGAACATCCGAAATATTTTTATTATTCCAGATAATTTCCAGTACTTCTTGTTTGAAACGTTTTCCGCTGCAGGCTTCGCATACCAAATGTATATCGGCCATGAATTGCATTTCAATTTTCACTTCTCCTTCTCCCTCACATACTTCGCATCTGCCACCGTCCACATTAAATGAAAAACTAGAAGGTTTATATCCCCTGTTTTTTGCCAATTGTTGGTCGGCAAACAGGGTGCGTATTTCATCATAGGCTTTTACATAAGTTACAGGATTGGATCGTGACGATTTACCTATAGGGTTTTGATCAATCATTTCAATTGCGGTAATTTTATCAATGTTGCCGCTTATTTTATCGAAGCTGCCGTTTTGCTCACCACTGCCTCCATATATTTTTTTTAGTGCAGGATATAATACCCGTTTTACTAATGATGTTTTTCCTGATCCGCTAACGCCTGTAACTACAGTCATTGTATTCAAAGGGAATTTTACATCAATATTTTTTAAATTGTTTTCGGTAACACCTTTCAATTCAATAAAGTTGTTCCAAGCTCTTCGTTGTTCAGGAATTTTTATTCTTTCTTTTCCTGTTAAATAAAGTGCTGTAAGACTGTTCTCTTCTTTTTCAAGTTGACTGTGATTGCCTTGGAATACAAGCTGTCCGCCCATTGTTCCTGCTGCGGGACCAATATCGATAATTTGATCGGCAGCGCGCATAATTTCTTCATCATGTTCTACCACAATTACCGAATTACCTAAATTTCGTAATGAAACCAATACCTTTATTAGTCGATCAGTATCTCTCGAATGCAAACCAATACTTGGCTCATCCAAAATATACATAGAACCCACAAGACTGCTGCCAAGGGATTTGGCTAGGTTTATACGCTGTGATTCACCGCCAGATAAAGTATTGGAAAGTCTGTTGAGTGTTAAATATCCCAAGCCTACATCTTCCATAAATTCTAAACGATTGATTATTTCTGTTAATAGTCGTTTTGCTATTTTTTCATCGTAAGAGGTTAACTTAATATTTCTGAAAAAAATCAAACATTCGCTGATAGGCTTTAATACAATTTCATTAATGGAGGCTCCTGCAATTTTAACGTAAGAAGCATCTTTGCGCAAGCGGGTTCCATTGCAATCCGGGCAAACAGTTTTACCTCTGTATCTCGAAAGCATCACTCTGTATTGTATTTTGTATGATTGTTCTTCCAGATATTTAAAAAAATCATTTAAACCTTTGAAGTATTTATTACCCTTCCAGATAAGTTGTTTCTCTTCTTCCGATAAATCGTAATAGGGGCGGTGAACAGGAAAATCAAATTTATGCGAATTTGTTATAAAGACTTTTTTCCATTCACTCATTACGTCTCCTTTCCAGCAAACAATAGCATCTTCAAAAACGGATAAGTTTTTATTGGGTATTACTAAATTCTCATCAATACCAATAATACTTCCAAAGCCTTCGCATGTTTTACAAGCACCAATAGGATTGTTAAAACTGAAAAAATTCACATCAGGTTCTTCAAACTTCATCCCGTCCAACTCAAATTTATTTGAGAATTCTTTTTTGTTGCCCAAGTTTAATAATTCAACAATACAGGTGCCGTTACCTTCGTAAAATGCAGTTTGAACAGAGTCGGCAACACGGTTTTCAAAATCTTCTTCATCGTTATGTTTTACCGTTAAGCGGTCGATAATAATGTATAGCTGTTCTTTCTCAGAAAATTTGGTTTGCAAAAAATCTTCAATTTTAATCACTTCCTCTTTATATTGAATGCGTATAAATCCCTGTTGCATCAATAAATTTAGCTGTTCTTTTACCGTTTTGTCAAATGGTTTAATAAATGGAGAAAGGATTAAAATCTTTGAGTCGTCCGCCAATGACTTAGTGTATTCCACCACATCCTGAACCGTATTTCTTTTAACCAGATTGCCCGAAATGGGAGAAAATGTTTTACCGATTCGTGCAAATAATAATTTTAAATAGTCGTAAATTTCTGTTGAAGTCCCTACAGTAGAGCGGGTATTAGAAGTATTTACTTTTTGTTCAATAGCAATAGCAGGAGAAATTCCTTTTATATAATCTACATCAGGCTTGTCAATGCGTCCTAAAAACTGCCTTGCGTATGACGACAAGCTTTCTACATAACGGCGCTGTCCTTCGGCATAAAGCGTATCAAAGGCTAATGAAGATTTCCCCGATCCGGAAAGTCCGGTAATTACTACCAGTTTATTTCGAGGAATAGCAACGTCAATATTCTTTAAATTATGAATGCGGGCTCCCTTAATTAGGATGTATTTTTTTGGGTCTAATAATTCTATGTTTGTGCGTTCGTTCATCTGCCCTTTTATTCGGCTTTATTTTATTAGCCTGCAAAGGTAATCAATTTAAATTTTGGAAATGTGAATTATCGTTTTAACTTTGTGAAAAAGAAAGGCGTATAACGACTTATTTTTCTTTATTTTAACTAACCAAACAGGAGGATCAATTATAGAATAAACTGCTACTTTTTAAATTAGGTTTAACAATTTTAAAAAGGAGGACTCTATGTCTGTTCAGCAGTTTATAAATGATCAAGAACTCGTTAATTTGTATATTAATGGAAAGGAGGAAGCTCTTTCTACTTTAATACATCGCCACAAAAAACAAATTTTCAGTCATATAATGCATCTTGTTAAAAACAAAGCTGCGGCTGAAGATATTTTTCAGGACACATTTATAAAAGTGATAAATACTCTTAAAAGAGGGCATTACAAGGAAGAAGGAAAGTTTTTACCATGGGTAATGCGTATTTCACATAATCTTACAATTGACTATTTTCGTAGAGAGCAGCGCATTCCGATTATCAGCAGTACCAGCAACAAAGATGGAAAAGATTTTGATGTATTTAGCCTTATTGGTATTTATGATAAAAACCGAGAACAGGAAATTATTGAAAAACAAATTGAAACGGATATTCGCAAATTGATAGAAGCCCTGCCTGATGAGCAACGCGAGGTATTAATGATGCGCCACTATTTTGATATGAGTTTTAAAGAAATATCTGAGCAAACGAATGTGAGCATCAACACGGCTCTTGGGCGTATGCGTTACGCATTAATAAATTTGCGTAAGATGATTGAAGAAAAGGAGATTGTAGTGAATTATTGATGAAGAAAGGGTATACCTGATAGAAATCATTGTATAGAATAATCCAAAACCTACATTTATATTGCTTTGCCAGCGTTTTTTATAAGGGCCTTGAATTAGGAGATTTTTAAAACAGAAACGCCGTTGTGCATTTGCACAACGGCGTTTCTGTTTACATGTTACTTTTAATTATTTAGAAACAACAAGCTTTTTGGTTACAGAATGCACACCATCAGAAATAGTGTAGAAATATGTACCGGAATCAGAGCCTGCAGCATAAGTAATAGTATTAACACCAGCATTGGCATTAATGGTTTGACTGTTAACGACTCTTCCTAACAAATCAACAACTGTAAATTGAACAGTACCTGAATTTGGTGTTGAAAATGAAATAGAAGTAGTTCCGCTAAATGGATTTGGAACATTTTGTAAAACTCCAAATGTATTTGCATCTAATGTTGGAACATCTGTTGGCATTGCTCCTATTTTAATTACAATAGAATCTATTGCTGTATTCGTTAAATTTATTGGATAAATACCACCAAAATTACCAACAGGAATAGTTGTGGTTACTGTAACTCCACTATTATTTGCACTTATCATTCCATAAGGAGTTTGATCAATAAGCCATTTATAAGTTACGTTTGTTGTAGTAGGTAAGCTTCCCATAATTGTAAAGCAATATATACTTTTACCATAAGATAAGTTTGTTGCAGAACCTCCTGTATAAGTTAAACCTGAAGGTAAATTAATTGGAGCCCATCTAATACTATCCAGTGGAGTTATGGTAACTGTTTGCCCTGCTTGTGTAGTAATAGTAGGATCCTGAATAGCTACTGTAAATGTATGATTATAAGCACTACCCGCAGCTGATGCAGGCAAGCTAAGTATGCCATCTGCAGAGATTCCGCTAGAACCATTGTCTGATTTTATACCTTGTGTTGCCAAAGTTACAGAAGGATTTAACGTACAGGATAAAATATCGGATACAAGTACAGCACTGGATGGTGAAGAAGTTTGTGCCAAAGAATTAGTTACAACTACTGAATATAAACCATTTTGGATAGCAACGTAAGATTGTGCTGTTGCACCACTTATTGCATTGCCATCCCAATACCATTGGTAAGTAGTACCCGTTGTACTTGTTAATGTATGCGTGGTAGCAGTAACTGTAGGTGTTGCCAAAGGGCTTGGAACATTTAGTAAAATAGAATCAACCTTGGTATTTGTTAAATTTATTGGATAAATACCACCTAAACTTCCAACAGGAACAGTAGTACTACCATAACTTGCTGTGTTTAAAGTTCCATAAGGTGTTTGTTTCACTTGCAACGTATAGGATGCAGGCATTGTTGCCGGTAGTGTTCCTGAAATTGTAAAACAATATTTAGAATTACCATAAGAAGTTGCACTTGGCTCACCTGGAGTATATATTAAAGCTGGTGTATTAGTATTAGTAACGGGACTCCAAACAACGCTATCTAAAGGACTTAAGGTAACAGTTTGCCCTCCTGTAGTAATTATTGACGGATTGGGTGTCGCGGTTGTAAACGTGTGAATATATGATGAACTTGCTGTAATGGTTAATGCACCGTCAGATGAAATTCCAGAATGACCGTCATCTGATGTTATACTTGGAGTTGAACCTAAAACAATTGCTGCATCAGGAGTACAAGATAAAAACCTTAACACATCAACATATAATGTATCTCCGGTTGATGCGCTTTGAACTTCAGCAGATGTAACATTAGATAAAATGATTCGAACACTATCCGCCGTTGTACCTGATACAGTATAGGTCAAAGGCAGGTTGAAATTTACATATCCCGAACTTGGATTTACCGTATAGGTATTAGCACCACCGGTTGAAATAATGTTACCACCTAAATACACCTGCGCACTTATGGTGCCTTGATTGGATGCCCCGGTTACATATTTTGCAAATCCGGATAGGGTAACAGGTCTGGTAGTTAAAGGAATAGAACCTTGCACCGTTTGTGTAGGTGTTGCAGCAAGAGTGATATTTGTATAAGCAGGATTTGAAACAGAACCCAAAACACTAATACCGGGAAGAGTACCTGGTCCTATATTTGTTGAGTATACCATCATGGCTGCATTTCCAACTTTAGCATTGCCTCCAACAGCTTTTGCTGTTGTAGGATAGGTTCCTGATATATAACCATTTGTACTCCAATGATCTGACCATCCGGTAGCGGTTGTCGTACCTGTCCAACTTTCAAAATTTCCGTTTGGAATTACCTGAGCAAAACTCGTAGCTCCGGCAACCAATGCGGAAATAAATAGTAGTGATTTTTTCATGTGTTTTGTGTTTTAGTTAATAATTTAATAAAGTTTTTCTTTTGGTTTAAGGGCAAAGTTAAGTAAATAATTAAATAATCAAAATGAAAGTTTTATTATAGATAATTCGTTTAGATTTTGGCTTCACATATTTATATAAAGTAAAATTGTAGATATATTACTATTAAATTATTTGGAAACAACAAGTTTTTTGGTTAGAGAATGCACACTATCAGAAATAGTGTAAAAATATGTACCGGAATCATAACCTGCAGCATAAGTAATAGTGTTAATACCTGCATTAGCATTAATGGTTTGGCTGTTAACAACTCTTCCTAACAAATCAACAACTGTAAATTGTACAGTACCTGAATTTGGTGTTGAAAATGAAATAGAAGTAGTTCCGCTAAATGGATTTGGGTTGTTTTGTGATACGTCAAACTGATTTCTGTCAAGTACATTAGAAATCGCTGTAAGTAAAACAGGAGAAGAAGTAGAAGAAGAAACACCATCTATAGTTACAATGTCAGTATAAGACCCTGTTTGAGTAACCGTGAATGTACTAGATGTTTCTCCGGTAAGTGCAACACCATTCAAATACCATTGATTTCCAGTTGCAGCACTTGAGGTTAGAACGTGTCCATTTGCAGTTACTGTTGGAGTCTGAGGTGTATAAACAAAAGCTAAACTGTCAACCCATAAAGTGTCACCTAAAACAGCAGTTTGTGCTTGACTTGGTAAACCTGTAGTTAATATAAGTCTAACACTATCAATTGATGTCCCTAACATAGTTATAGGTATGCGAAAAGAAGTTTTTGTAGTACTAGGAATCGGGTATACATTAGCGTTTAATGAATTTGTTGGTGTTGTAGTGGGACTATACCCGCCCACAGTGTTCGATCCGGAAAACACCATAATAGCAATTGCTGCCGTATCAGTACCATTTGTTTTATATTTGGCAGTTCCAATTAAAAAGGCTGGAATGTTACCAGGTGTTATTGTAAAGCTACCAGAATATGTAATCGTAGGAGATCCGCTTGCTGTACAACTAGGAGAAGTCCCTGCAAGATTTTGGGCAATTTTAGCGGATGCATTTGCACCGGAAATAGATATTCCTGGAATAACTTTTGAAAGGAGAGGCACGTTTGCTGAATAGATAGCTATGGCACTATTGCCTTGCGATAAGGCTTTAGTACTATCCGCAACATTTATAAGATTTGAAGATGGGAAACATCCAGTGGTATTAATTGTAACTGAACTTGACCAAGAGATAGGAGTTGCAGAATTCGTCCACGACTCGAAGCCTCCATTAGGTATGATTTGTGCAAAACCTGCACTCACCGCAAATAGAACTGAAATAAATAATAGTAGTGTTTTTTTCATGTGTTTTAATTAATAGTTTTATAAAAATTTTCTTTTGGTTAAGGGTAAAGTTAAATAAATGATTATTTATTTAATCAAAATGAAAGTTGATATATTGTTTAAACAGCTCCTTAATAGTTAGAAACGAATTGTTTTAAATAAAGGTTGGGCGGTATAACATAAATTATTAAAACCAAATTTATAATGGACAACTCACATTTATTTATTGCTGTGGTTGCGAAGATGTGTAACATTCTGAAAATAAATGAAAGCCATACTTTAACTGAAAATCTGCAAATCACTTAACTTACGGTAAGTGCCGTTTTGAGATAGTAATTCCGAGTGTGTACCACGTTCTATAATTTCTCCTTTTTGTAATACTATAATCTCATCTGCATGTTGTATAGTTGAAAGGCGGTGAGCGATGATTATTGAAGTTCTGTTTTTCATCAACTTATTCAATGCATCCTGCACCAGTCGTTCGCTTTCGGTATCCAATGCCGAAGTTGCTTCATCCAATATTAAAATTGGAGGATTCTTTAAAATGGCTCTGGCTATATTCAATCTTTGTTTTTGTCCACCGGACAATTTATCGCCACTATCACCGATATTGGTATGATACCCGTTTTCGAGCTGCAGGATGAATTCATGTGCATTGGCTATTTTAGCTGCACTTACAATATCCTCAATTGTTGCGTTTTCAACTCCCAACGCAATGTTATTAAATACAGTATCATTAAATAAGATAGACTGCTGTGTTACAATACCCAATTGATCGCGCAGGCTGTGCATGGTTATGTCTTTGATATTATATCCATCAATTAAAATCTCTCCATCCTTTACTTCATAAAATCGGGGTAATAAATCGGCAAGGGTAGATTTTCCTGAACCCGACTGACCAACCAGTGCAATGGTTTTACCTTTGTTGATTGTAAAAGTTACATTGCGTAAAACATATTCATTTTCATATTTAAAAGTAATGTTTTTATATTCTATTTTATCGGAGAATGTTGCTAAAGAATGTGCATTCACTTTATCTTTAATATCTACTTCGGCTTTTGTTATTTCCTCTATTCTTTCCAAAGCCGAAACACCTTTGTTCGATTCGTATGTTGCTTTAGAAATGGTTTTAAAAGCGGGTATTAATTGAGAAAACAAGATAATGTAACCTATAAAATAATCAGGATCCAAACTGCCTGACAATACCAAATCTCCTCCATACAATAAAACGCAGCAAGTGGCTATAATTCCTAAAACTTCACTAACGGGTGATGCCATGTCAACACGTTTAAAGATTCGGACCAGTAGCTTATACACTCCTTTATTTTTAATTTCAAATTTGGCAATCATTTTCTGCTCGGCATTAAAAGCTTTGATAATTCTCAATCCGCCAATGCTTTCTTCTATTTGTGACAGTAATTCTCCGGTTTTTATTTGACCTTCTTTAGTCGTTTTTCTTAACGACTTTCCGATTTGAGATATAATAATGCCCGCTACAGGTAAAAAAACGATTATAAAAATGGACAGTTTAAAATTAATGAGAAACAGAACAGTGATATATCCGATAATGTAAAACGGTTCTTTAAATGCAGCATCTAGAGATGACATAAATGCCAATTCTACTTCTCTTACATCAGATGTTATTCTTGACAATAAATCTCCTTTTCGTTCATCTGAAAAAAAGGACAAGTTAAGCGCCAGCATTTTTTCGTAAAATTTTTTTCTGATTTCCATAGAAATACTATGCAGAGTTTTGCTCATATTAAGCATAGCTAGATATGCAAATAAATTTTTTACAATAATAGCGGAAACTAAACAGAGGCAAATCCATAAGGTTACTGCAAATTTGCCGTGTTCAATAACACCAGAAGCAACCTGATAGTTGATGAACGATTGAATGCCCGAAGATGAATATTCCAGTCCTTTATAATCATTAACCAACTTGGCAAAATATAAATTATCAGACGTAAACAGTATTCTTAAAATGGGAATAATCATGGCAAACGAAAACAAAGAAAAAAACATTCCCAAAACATTGTATATAATATTTAGGGATACATATTTTTTGAAGTTTGCCGAAAGGGATATTATTTTATAAATGTTTTTCATGTAAAGTTATGTAGTTTAATAGTCGCATTTAATTCGCTATAATTATCTAAACCTTCTGGATAAATTATTTTTAATATAGCTTTGAAGTGTCCATTTAATTTTTTGATAAGTAGTGGCAAATCTCGGCTCCAGAAAAGAATCAAAATTGCCGTTATGACTTCCTTGCTCAGCAACTACTGGCTGAATCCAGTAAATAGGAAATACACCTTTTGCAGAAAGTTGATTGTGAAACCAATCAATCGGTTTGTTACATTTAGTGTTTTTTATTTCTGTTAATATAAGCCTTGCAACCTTATTGGATATTAAATATGCTCCGGCAAATCTTCCCGTATCTTTTTTATAAAGAACCTGATTTTTTAT
>Ga0302194_10001006_pt1 | contig 17838 bp, 12 predicted proteins | sample II_Bog_N1_1_FD_200227 | JGI IMG/M metagenome (GOLD analysis project Ga0302194, IMG submission 200227) | Peat permafrost microbial communities from Stordalen Mire near Abisko, Sweden - II_Bog_N1_1 | ecosystem: Environmental > Terrestrial > Soil > Wetlands > Peat | place: Sweden: Abisko...
ATGGTGGCCACGCGCCAGGGTGTGAAGACGGACGCGGGCAGAAATTTGGCGAACGGAACTTTTGCGCGCCGCAATTTCCAGGTGATTGGCGGGAAGGAGTAACGCGTGCCGGCGGAATCAATCAGCACGCGCACGGAGACGCCGCGCTTCACCGCGCGTTGCAGCGCGGCGACAAATTGAGTCCCGCTCGCGTCGTTGTCAAAAATGTAGGTGCAGAGCGTGATGGATTTTTTCGCGGATTCAATCGCGGCGAGCATGGCCGGGAAGGCGGCGTCGCCGTTGACGAGCGGTTCGATCTTGTTTCCAGCAGTGAGCGATTGGGCGGCGACGCGGCTGACGACGTGGGCGATGTGCTTGAGATGTTCCGAACCGTCATGTTCCGGTTCGCCGAGATTTTCCGGCACGTCGCGGCTGAGAGTTTTGTGGACGCCGAGCTGGACAGCGCGGCGGCGGAGGCGGTTGACACCGAGCGCAAGGTAGAGCAGGGGGCCGAGCGCGGGCAGGGTCCAGACGATGCTGATCCAGATTATCGCGGAGCGGGTGTCGCGCTTGTTCAGCAGTGCGTGAACGGACGCAAGCGCGGCGGCGAGGAAATGAAAGCCGACGACCAGGTGGGGCCAGAAATGGGACATGTGCTCAAGCCAGTGCATCGGTGCCATTTTTGGCGGAAGTCAGCGCGGACGCAAGTGCGGCGTGCCAATAATTGAATTAGCCGTCAAAGAGCGGGCTTGATTCGCCGGAAAAATCAGACACATTCGCGGGCATTCTTGAAAACACTGCACAATTATCTGACCCGGCAGGTGCTCATCTCGCTGTTGATGACGGTGGCGGTGTTCACGTTCGTGCTGCTCCTGGGGAACGTGCTGAAGACAATCCTTGAGCTGCTTGTCAGCGGGCAGGCACGTTTTGGGATTGTCGCCGAGGCCATCGGGCTCTTGATCCCGTTCGTCTGGGGCTTCGCGCTGCCGATGGGACTGCTCACGGCAACACTGCTGGTTTTCGGCCGGTTCAGCGCGGATCAGGAACTTACCGCCGCGCGTGCCAGCGGCATCAGCCTGCTTGCGCTCACCTGGCCAATCCTGCTGTTGAGCCTCCTTTGCTGCGGTGTCAGCGGATGGATCAACCTGGAACTTGGCCCGCAATGCCGCGTCGCCTACGTCAAATTGATTTATAAAATGGAGGGTGAACTGGGAAACATGCAACTGCCGGCAGGCCGGTTTATTCGCGACTTTCCTGGCTACATTTTTTATACGGAGAAAAATGAACATGGCAAACTACAAAATGTAGAGGTTCTGGTTCTGGATAAAGATGAAACGAACGTATCCATGACAATCACCGCGCCGAGCGGAGACATTGAGTTGGACACGACCAACAAACAAATGTACCTGCATCTGGTCGAACCCCGCAGCCTAAGGAATATTGGCGGGAACGTGTCGGCCATATCGGCCAGCGACTGGCTTTCCAGTAATCTTTATCCAACGAACTCCCAGTCGGACAGAATTGTGGTTCCAAAAATCACCGACATGACATTCTGGCAGTTGCGCGATGATCTGGCTGATTTGGAACAGAAATTAAGACTGCCACCGCCCTCCGCCACCAATTCGGTTGAATCAATCGTGCAATTCCAAGCGGCGGCGCGCCAGCGTGAAGGGCTGATCGAACCAATCCGGATAGCCATGAACCGGCAGCTCGCATTTTCTTTCGCGTGCTTCGGCTTCACGCTCGTCGGGATACCGCTCGGCATCCGCGTCCACCGTCGCGAGACAAACATCGGCGTCGCCATCGCGCTCGGCCTGGTGCTGGTCTATTACAGCTTCATGATCCTGGCCAATTCCCTGTCCGCCCGGCCTGAATTTTCGCCGCACCTGATTGTCTGGCTGCCGGATTTGCTTTTTCAGCTAATCGGCGCGGCGCTGCTCTGGCGCGCGAACAAGGGAATTTAATTTCAACCAACAAGACACCAAGGCACAAAGAATTCCCGATCTAATTTTGAGACCTTGGTGTCTTTGTGTCTTGGTGGTTAATTCGTCTTCCGCCGGAAAACTTTTCCAACCGCCACCTGGTCAACGGGCTTGACGAGCAGTTCGTCAATATTGACGTGGGCCGGGCGGCTGGCAACCCAGACCAGAATTTCCGCGATGTCCTCCGCCGTGAGCGGATTGGTTCCCGCATAAACATTTTTGGCCTTGGCCGCATCGCCTTTGAAGCGCACGAGTGAAAATTCCGTTTCCGCCAGGCCCGGATCCACCGTGCCGACGCGGATGCCTGTGCCGAACAATTCAAGCCGCAACGCGCGCGTGATCTGAAGTTCGCCCGCCTTCGCCGCGCAATAAACCGCGCCGCCTTCGTAAGCCGTCCTTCCGGCAACGGAACCGATGTTGATGATGCTCGCGCCCGCATCGCGCGGCATGAGCGGCAGTGCCGAACGCGTCACGCGCAAAATGCCGAGGACGTTCGACTGGATCATCGCCTCCCAGTCCGCGTCCTTTCCGCAGGCAATTGTGTCCAAGCCGTGCGCGCCGCCGGCATTGTTGATCAAAACGTGAAGACTTTGGGCTTTGGACTTCGGGCTTTGAACTAATTTTTTCGCCCACGAAATAAATTCCTCGACGCTCGCGGTTTTCGAAACGTCCAGTTCGTGAAAATGAGCCGCGACCGCGCCGGATTTTTTTGCGTCTGCCGCGACTGTCTTCAGACGGTCAACACGCCTCGCACCGAGCAACAGCTTTGCGCCTTCCGCCCCGAACGCCCGCGCCGCCGCCGCGCCAAACCCGCTCGATGCGCCGGTGATGAGAACCCATTTGTCTTTTAAGGATGATTTCATGGTGTAAGGGAATTACTCCTGCTGCCCGGATTTTTTCGATCCATTCTTCGCCTGCAATCTGGACAAGTTGGAAATTTTGTCGAACAAAAATCCCACGACGAGCGCGCACATGCAGCCGATGACCACGGCGATGACGCGATCGAATGAGTTTTGCCATTTACTGTTTTCGCCAATGAGAGTCACAATGATGACTGCCACAAACGCCGGGCGCAGGGCGTCGTCCTGTTTCAGAAGGTAACACGCCAGTCCCGTGACCATGACCCCGATTGCCATGGCCGCGATTGGTTGCCCGATGGCGGCCAGCAGCGCTGCGCCGCCGAACGCGCCCGCGAGATTGGCGACGACGCGCATGAATGAGGCTTGAAATGACGAATGCAAGCTCGGCTGCGTCACGAGAACGGCGGAAACCGCCGCGACCCACGGCGCACCGGGCAGATCAAAAAATTTGTAGCAAAGCGCGCCTATTACGGCGGCAACTGCGGCCTTCGCGGAAAAAATGACTGCTTCAAAATGGCGCGGTTGCATTTACAGGTAAAGTCATAATCGCTTTTTTGAAAAAGTGCGGCCCGAAGCGGTTTTAAGATAGCGTTCAAATTCAAGTGCTCGTTTGGCTTCGTTAAAGGCAATGGCGCTTTTGACATGCCAAGGGCGAAATTTGGCAGTGTGCGGAATTTCACCGGCGTTATGTTTTTTGAGTCGTGTGTTAAGGTTTTCGGTGCGACCAACATAATAATGCTCGGTCTCTAATCCACTTTGGAGAATATAAACGTAGAAAAATTGCATTTTTCCTTGCTGGCCTGCCGAGCCGTAGCTCTTGGCGCGGTTTGACGTTTGCCCGCCTGCGCTGCGCTACGGCGCGGCAGCCTTCGCTTTCACTGCGTTCAAGCGAAGCTGGTGGAGCCTAGGAGGCTCGAACTCCTGACCTTCTCATTGCGAACGAGACGCTCTACCAACTGAGCTAAGACCCCAGCCATTCGCGGACGCACATAGAATTGCCAGAAATAATCACGACGCGCAACCGAAATTGGTTTCCCGGCAATTGATAATTGGCAATCACCGGCGCGCGTGCTAGTTTCCGCGCAATGTCCGACGCGGCTGCGCCAGCCCAAACGCCTTCGAAGGCAGATGTTTTTTTCCGCCGGCTGATCACCACGGTGATTCTCTGGACGGTCATTCTTGCCGCCATGTTCTCCGGCAACGCGCTGATTGCAGACGGCGTTTTTCTGCTCATCATCTTTCTGTTTGCCCTGGCCGGTCTCGCGGAGTTTTACGGCCTCGCCGAAAAGCGCGGCCTTGCCTGCTTCAAATGGTGCGGGCTGTTCGGCGGCGCGCTGCTGATGGTCGGGACTTTTTTGAACCTCACCGGACACATCGGCACGCAAGGTTCGCCGGCGAGGGTGAACGATTTCGAAACCGGCTTCATCATTTTGTTCGTGCTCGGATTGTGCGTGCGGCAACTGGCCTCAAGGACAAACACTGCCGGCATCACCGCAATCGCCGTGACGCTTTTCGGCCTGATGTATGTGCCGTGGCTGCTGAACTTCATCCAGAAAATAAATTTTTTCCCCGGCCTTGAAGGCAACGGAAAATATTTCGTCCTTTATTTCATCCTCATCACAAAGTTCAGCGATATGGGCGCGTATCTGGTCGGCTCGCTCATCGGACGGCACAAGATGATACCGCGCATCAGTCCCGGAAAAACCTGGGAGGGTTTCGGCGGCGCAATTTTTCTTTCGACCGCTTCAAGCGTCGTGTTCGTGCATTTTCTCGGCGGCAAAATGTCCGGCATGAACGGGCTGCACGCCGTCATTCTAGGAATTGTGCTGAGTTCCACCGCTGTCATCGGCGATTTGATTGAATCGCTTTTCAAGCGCGAGGCTGGCGTGAAGGATTCCGGCGGCATTTTCCCCGGCATAGGCGGCATCCTCGACTTGCTCGACAGTTTGCTGTTCAATGCGCCCATCATGTATCTCTATTTGCGGCACATTCTCACCAATCCACATCCGCTGATTTGATGAAAAACGTCGTCCTCCTCGGAAGCACCGGCAGCATCGGCACCAGCACCGTCAAGGTGGCGGACGATTTGCCGGATCAAGTCCGGCTGCTCGCGCTCGCAGCCGGAAATAATTCCGAACTGCTGCTCGAACAAACGCGCAGGCACAAACCCGCGGCAATTTCCATCTCCGAACCCGCCAAGGCAAAGGAACTTCAAAACGCCCTTGGCACGGCGGCCCAGGTTTTTTACGGCGAAGAAGGTTTGATCAAACTGGCCACTTTACCTGCGGCGGACATCGTTCTGATTGCGATTGTCGGCACCGCCGGATTGAAACCTGCGCTCGCGGCGATTCGCGCTGGCAAAGATATCGCCGTTGCGTCAAAGGAAATTCTCGTGATGGCCGGCGAGATTGTGATGAACGAGGCTCGCAAATACGGCGTGCGCGTGCTCGCAGTGGACAGCGAGCATTCTGCGATTTTTCAGTGTCTCGACGGCAAGCCTTCGAGTTCCGTCCGCAAATTGTGGCTTACGGCGAGCGGCGGCCCGTTCCGCGACAAAACCCTTTGGCCTAAGGAAAAGTTTTCCGAAATCACCGTCGAACGCGCGCTCAAACATCCATCGTGGGTCATGGGTCGCAAGGTCACGCTGGATTCCGCGACGTTGTTCAACAAAGGGCTGGAAATGATCGAGGCACGCTGGCTGTTCGACATCGAGATGGCGCGCGTCGGCGTGGTCGTGCATCCGCAGAGCATCGTACATTCGATGGTCGAGTTCGTGGACGGCTCGCTCATCGCGCAGCTTTCGACGCCGGACATGTGCCTGCCGATTCAATATGCGCTTACATATCCCGATCGCGCCGTCAGCGAGCGCGTGCAGACGAATTTCCCGAAGATCGGCACGCTCACGTTTGAAGAGCCGGATGTGGAAAGGTTCCCGGCCATTGAACTCGCGCGCAGGGCGGGGGAGGTTGGCGGAACCTTGCCCGCCGTATTGAACGCAGCGAACGAAATCGCGGTCGAAGCCTTCGTGAACCGTAAAATCAATTTTCCGCAGATCACCGAACTTGTCCGCCGCACGATGGACGCTCACAAGGTTGTTTCGCATCCGACGCTTGAACAGATTCTTGTAGCCGACAATTGGGCGCGCAGGGCCGCTGCAGTTTGAAATGGCGGAAAGAGCTACCGCTGATATACTCTTACGACTGATTTTTGCATGACAATTTTAAGATACATTTTCATCGCGCTTGAGGTGGTGTTGCTTTTCAACCTGCTCATTGGCGTTCACGAACTCGGCCATTTTCTCGCCGCAAAATGGCGCGGGCTGAAGATCGAACGCTTTGCCATCTGGTTCGGCAAGCCGGTCTGGAAAAAGAAGATCAACGGTGTCGAATACGCGCTGGGCTGGATTCCTGCGGGTGGTTACGTCGCATTGCCGCAGATGGCGACGATGGAAGCCATCGAAGGCAAGGCGGATGATTCCGCCGGACCGCTGCCAAACGTTTCCGCGCTCGACAAAATCATCGTCGCGGTTGCCGGGCCGCTGTTCAGTTTTGCACTGGCGATTGCCTTCGCCTTCATCGTCTGGGGCGTCGGACGGCCTGCGAATGAGGCCGATAACACGACGCTGGTTGGCTGGGTCACTCCGAAGGATGCGGATGGAAATGCTGCGCCGGCATGGAAGGCGGGCTTGCGCCCCGGCGACACGATTTTGGAGATTGACGGTCATCCGGTGACCGGTTTTTCGCCGGCTTCGCAGAGCAGCGTGACTTGGCGTGTCGTCACCAGCGAAAACACCAACATCGCCATTAAATATCTTCGTGACGGCAAGGAGCAGATGGCTTACGCAACTCCTGTTCATCGCCCGACGAAATGGTATGAGCGCAAAGACCTGCGGCACATTCTTATCTATCCTGCGATGAAGGCCCTGATTGATGTGGTTGCAAGCAACAGTCCGGCGGCGCTCGCCGGCTTGACAAATGGTGACGAAGTCATCGCTCTGGATGGAATCAAGATTTACAGCCCGCAGGCGGTTGTTGCCGCCGAAGAATCGATGAGCAACAGTCCGGTCAGGCAGCTTACGCTGACCATACGCCGCGGCAATGAAGAATTCACCCGCACGCTTCTCGCCGCAAAACCCATCCAGCCGACGAACAGCTTTCCTTCGCTCGGCATTCTTGCATGGGGCGAGGAGACGAACGCCATGCTTGTCCATCCAAGTCCGCTCGAACAGATTCAATCCAGCGTCGGGCAGATTTTCGGGACGTTCCACGCGCTGTTTGCGAGCAAGAGCGAAATCGGCGTTCAGCAGCTCGGCGGCGCGGTGATGATCATCCGGGTTTACAGCAATCTGTTTCAGGACGAGGACGGCTGGCGGCGAGTGCTGTGGTTCAGCGTCATCCTCAACGTGAACCTCGCCATGATCAACATGCTGCCGCTGCCGGTTCTTGATGGCGGGCATATATTATTGTCGCTGATTGAAGTCATCCGCCGCCGGCCCGTAAGCGTCAGGGTTTTGAATTTCCTCCAGACCGGTTTTGCCGCATTGCTGATCACCTTCATGCTCTACATCGCGTTCTTCGACCTCGGCGACTGGGCACGCAGCGCCCACGCCGAACGGGACGTGCCGGTTGTCTTCGCGCCAAATAAATAATCCATGCGCTACTGCGAATCTCCATTCTTCTATCACCGCCGCAAGACGCGCGAGATCGTCATCGGCGACCCGGCGAACGGCGGCTTTGTGATGGGCGGCGATCATCCGGTCGTCAAGCAGTCCATGCTCACCTGCGACACGATGGACACCGCGCTGTCCGTCAGGCAGACGCTCGAACTCGTCGCCGTCGGCTGCCAGCTTGTGCGCATCACCGCGCCGACGGTGAAGGACGCGGCCAACTTGCAAAACATCGTCGCCGAACTCCGCAAGCTCGGCTGCAAAGTCCCGATTGTCGCCGACATCCATTTCAAGCCCGATGCCGCGATGGAGGCCGTCAAGTGGGTCGAGGTCGTCCGCGTGAACCCCGGAAATTACGCCGACACCAAGAAGTTCGCCACCAAGGAATATACCGACGACCAATACGCCTCCGAGCTCAAGCGCATTGAGGAGAAGTTCGCGCCGCTCGTCATCGAGGCGAAGAAGCTCAGGCGATGCCTTCGCATCGGCACCAATCACGGCTCGCTCTCCGACCGCATCATGAACCGTTTTGGCGACACCCCGCTCGGCATGGTCGAGAGCGCCCTGGAATTCGCCCGCATCTGCCGCCAGCACGACTTCCACAACTTCAAGTTCTCGATGAAGTCGAGCAACCCCAAGGTGATGATCGAATGCTACCGCCTGCTCGTCGCGCGTTTGAACGAGTTGGGCGACGATTGGAATTATCCCATCCACCTTGGCGTGACCGAGGCCGGCGAGGGTGAGGATGGACGCATCAAGTCGGCCATAGGCATCGGTTCGCTGTTGTGCGACGGACTCGGCGACACCATCCGCGTCTCGCTCACCGAAGATTCCCCGCGCGAGATTGAAGTCTGCACCGACCTGCTCGCGCAGATACCTGTTCTATCCAACTCCGCATTCCGCATTCCGACTACCGAATTTCCCTTCGACCCATTTCATTTTGAGAAGCGCGCCACGCCGGAGATCGAGCTGAACGAAACCGTCAAATGCGGCGGCGAACAACTCATCCGCGTCGTCGTTACGCGCGCCACTTGGGACAAGGTTGCGCCGAAGATCCGCCCCAAGGACGACGTGAAGCCGGAAGCGGTCTATGAAGACCTGAACATTTTTGAAATAGACCCGACGCAGGATTTCGAGATCAACTGCGAGACGCAGCTCGTGACCGTGAAGGACGGCGTAAAGCTTCCCGCCATCACCGCCTTCCGCCTGCTCGCTGCCAAGCTCAAGAAGCTAGGCCGCAACAATCCCATTCTTCTCAAGGATTGTATCAACTTTGAAGGTAGCCGCGTTTGTGAAAACGCGGATTCAGCGGCAACCGAAAATCCGCCAATTCACATTGGCGGCTACGAACCACTTGAACCGAAGATCGCCTTGCTCCGCGCGTCCGTTGTCATTGGCGCGCTGCTGGCGGATGGCATTGGCGACGCGATTCTCGTTCGCGGCGAAGCGGGCGGGGGCCAGAGCCTGCGACTCGCCTACAACATTCTCCAGGCGGCGGGTTGCCGCAGCTTCAAGACCGATTACGTCGCGTGCCCGAGCTGTGGACGGACCTTGTTCAATCTCCAGACCGTCACCGCGCGCATCAAGGCGCGGACGGAGCATCTCAAGGGCGTGAAGATCGCCATCATGGGCTGCATCGTGAACGGCCCCGGCGAGATGGCGGATGCGGACTTTGGCTACGTGGGCGGCGCCCCGAACAAGATCAACCTCTACGTCGGCAAGCAGGCCATCAAGTTCAACATCCCCGAAGCCGAGGCCGTGGAACGGCTCGTGGACCTCATCAAGGAACACAACAAGTGGGTCGAGCCGGAAATGGTGAATGCTTGACGAATCAATTCAAGGATTCCTCTCACCGTCGGATATGCGAACGTAAGTGCCTCGCTCCGCATATTTCGCAATACCGAGAAGTTTAAATACGCCGCCGATGGTGGTGAAGTTGCATGTTCCTTCCATGTAACAGTTCTTAAGCGTATTCTCGAACCACTCGTGAGTAAAACTGCCAGTCTTGATAAGCTGGTCGTAGGCAGCGCTGAACTCCGAGCTTGTTATTCCTTTCTCGCGTGGTTTCGAGGGGTTGCTGTGGTTGGGCATTCGATAGATCAGGGCATCTTGATCGCGCCTAGTTCCCCAGCCCTTAACTGTGTGCGCAGTCGTTTCCGGCTTCGGAATGACGGTGCCCGGTTTGATGTTCATCCTGATTTGGTCAACGATCATAGAATCCTCATCTCGTGGGAGCGCACTGGAGCTTGAAGTGGCGTGGTCTCATTGCGACGTTACTACAACCTTGACGATTTCGCCGTCACCGACATATGTCTTTGCCCAGGCAACCCCGCCAGTCTGTTGGTCTGGCACGCCCCAAACAATGGCACACTTAATGTAGTAATCTCCAGGTGGAATATCCTGAAACTCAAAATTGCCACTCCCATCCGCAATAACGGTGTGGAGGTATTTCAGTAATCGAGGGTCGGTCTGTGGTAACTGAAGAGAACGTTCAGCTAACAAAGCCTCGGTCGTATAGGGCGTAACCGGCGTGAGTATCACTGGATCGCCTGCACCGTATCTTACCTCTCCGCCGACAGTCTTCAGAAATGCTTGGCCTGTGATGGTGGCTGTGCCTTTTCCGACGAATGGTTGAAACTCCGACTCGTCGAAAGGGGTGGTCATCTGATGTTGTGTAACGCAGCCGGCAAAAAGTGTAGCCAGCGCAATGATGCAGGTGATGTTTCTAATTGCTTTCATTGATTGATTTTTTTGATGCGCGAACGCCCGTAACAATGATTCGGTCAAAGGCGCGTTTAGCCTGATTCAGTTAGCAGACGGCAGGTTGCGGGGCGTTTTTAGTTCCGTCAAGAGAGGAATCTTTGCAGCCGGACGATGCACTTAAAATCCCCAGCCCCGGCGGGGCGGCATATTCGGTGGGGCGAGCGTCCCCGCGAGCCGGCTTGTCAGTAGTCTCGCCCCACCATCACAATGATGCCGCTCCTGAACGGAGCTTTGGCAAATTTGATATGCGGTTCTACAAATATGCCGCGCCTACGGCGCTCGGTTGAAAATAGCCCAGCACTTTAGTGCTGGGGGAAATGCGTCCAATCATTTTTCCAAGTCCCGTCAGGGACGAAAGAACTTCTGTCGTCCCTCACGGGACTTTTCCATTTTTCGTGTCCAGCACCCAGCCATGAATGGCTGGGCTATTGTCGGAAACCGCCATTTGGTCCCGACCTGCGCCCGCACTTACGCCGCCTTCTTCACCTGTGCGGCGGGCTGGCGGCGGTTGATTGAAGGTCGTCTTCCGAAATTACTTGCAGGTGGATGACCCTAAAGTGCCGGTTTTTGACCATTCCTCATTGCAGGAGGGTAAAAAACCGGGTTTTTGACGGTTTTTCGGCAAATTTACCCGGTTTCCCTCCAAACAAGCCATTTTTCCCCGGCGATAAATGATTTACCGCCGGAGAAAAATGATTTATCGGCAAAGGAAAATGATTTATCGGCAAAGGAAAATGAATTATCGCCGGAGGAAAATGGTTTACCGCCGGGGAAAAACCATTTACCGGCGGAGAAAAATGATTTTCCAGCAAAGGAAAATGGTTTGTCGCCGGAGAAAAATGGCTTTTATCCGGTGCAAAACGACCTGTCGGCACGGCTGGCCGACGGATTTAGCCGGCAAAAGTGTCTGGCGGGGGCACAAACAAGCTCCGCAGGGACGATGTATGTATTATGGGCGGCTCAGTTTGAAACCTGCGGAGCTCGAATTATGACAACTCGCAGCATTTCCGGACTATCCGCGCCCGGTCGAACCGGCCCGCTGCCGCCCGACCTGGGTTGTCGCTCCAAAATCTCCGGCCAATTAAACTTGCCTTTTGGTTCCGCTTAATTAAAGTGTGCGGCCACTTTTCAAATTATGCACTTGAACGAAATACTGGTTTTGGGGCAGGTCCCGGCCGCAGCGCCGGCGGCCCAACAGGGTTCGCCTTTCGGATTGCTGGTTCCGATGGTCCTGGTTTTTGTCGTGATGTATTTCATGATGATCCGCCCGCAGAGCCAGCAGCGCAAGGCGCAGGCCAAATTGCTGGAGACGCTCAAGTCCGGCGACAAGGTGGTCACCTCCAGCGGCATCGTCGGAGTGGTCATCACGGTCAAGGACAGCACGGTTTCCATCCGTTCGGCGGACGCCAAGATGGAAGTGACGAAAGCTTCCGTGGTGCAAATCCTTGAAAGCGGCACAACGATTGTATCCTGAACGTTCATGAAAAAAAACAATCTTGGGTGGTTTCTGTTTGTTGTCGCCGTTGTCTGCTGGTCGCTCGTTGAGATTTATCCGCCGACGTCGCGGGACTTGATCCAGCAGTTTGGCGCGCGCGCGGAGAATCAGGACACCAACTTCACGGCCATCGTCAAGCAGATCCAGGTCTTGCAGCAGTCGAATCCGGGCCATGAGTTCGCCGTCCTGGAGCAGGCCATCGGCACGAACGACATCCAGAGTTATTTTCCCTCCATCAACGCGCGCGACCAGCTTCATCCGACCACCTACATCCTGAACCAGATCCAGCGGGACGCGGCGGGCAAGATCAAGCTCGGCCTCGATTTGCAGGGCGGCACGGAGTTCCTCGTGGAGATGGACACGAACAAGATCATTTCCGCCTCGGGCGACACGAACAGGGTCACGAGCGCGGAGGACATCAGCGGTGCGTTGTCGCAGGCGGTTGAAGTCTTGCGCAAGCGCGTGGACGCTTTTGGCGTGGCGGAACCTGAAATCAAACCGGCCGGCGGCAACCGCATTGAGATCCAGCTGCCCGGCTTGTCCGAGGCCGACAAGGACAGCGCGATGACGAACATCCAGAAGGCCGCGTATCTGGAATTCCGGTTGGTGAAGGAGGACAGCGACGAGATCATCAAGAACAACGAGCCGATCCCGCCAGGCTATGAAATGTTGAAACACATTTTGCCGCCGCGTGACGGCAAGCCGCAGGATCCTGAAGTGGTCATCGTCAGCAAAAAGCCCGCGAACGGTCTGGCCGGCGACATCGTTACAAGGGCCGCCATGGGGCGCGGACAGATGGGCGATCCGGAGATTGATTTCACATTGACGGACGATGCTGGCAACAAGTTTGGAAAAGTCACGCATGACAATATCGGCAAAAGGCTGGCAATCATCCTGGACGGCGATCTTTATTCCGCGCCGACCATCAACGGTGAGATTGACAAGAACGGCCAGATCACCGGCCATTTCACCGACAAGGAGGCGCAGGACCTGGCGAGCGTGCTCCAGAATCCATTGCGCGCTCCGCTCAAGATTGTTTATTCCAAGGACGTGTCGGCGACGCTGGGCGTTGACACGATTCATCACGGGATTTATGCGTCCATCGCGGCCGTTGTCTTCGTGTCGCTGTTCATGCTGGCGTATTATTGGATCGCCGGTCTGACCGCGAACGTCGCGCTCATCACGAACATCATCATCCTGCTGGGTGTCATGTGCAGCATCGGAACGACACTGACGCTGCCGGGCATCGCCGGCGTAGTCCTGACCATCGGCATGGCCGTGGACGCGAACGTTCTGATCTACGAACGTCTCCGTGAGGAGATCGCCAAGGGCAAGTCGTTGCGTGGCGCGATTGACGCCGGTTACGCGCGGGCGTTCGGGACGATTTTCGATTCGCACGTCACGACGCTCATTTCGTCCATCATTTTGATTTTCATGGGCACGGGCGAAATCAAGGGCTTCGGTGTGACGCTGACCATCGGTGTGGCGGCGAGCCTGTTCACGGCTCTGGTCGTGACGAGGCTGATATTCAATTTCCTGCTCGACCGGAACCTATTGAAATCGTTGAACATGTTCCATCTCATCAAGGCAACGAAGGTGAACTTCATGAGAATCGCCACGCCGCTGTTTGTGGTTTCGTGGCTGTTCATATTCGTCTCGCTCGGCTACGGCATTTTTGACCGCGGCTCGAAACTGTTCGGCATTGATTTCCTCGGAGGTGACAGCACGACGTTCAGCTTCGTGCAGAGCATTGACCAGGGCCAAATCAGTTCCGCGTTGGAAGCCAGCGGCGAAAAGGATCCGCAGGTCCAGTATCAAAAGGACGCGACCACCGGCAAGGAAACGCTGAGCGTGACCACCTCCAGCGGCTCGGCGGAAAAGGTGAAGCAGCTGCTCATGGATAAATTTCCGCAGGCGGGGTTCAATGCCAGCAATCAGGGAAGCATCCCGGTCGTCGGGAAAGAAATCCAGCGCTCCGCGATTCTGGCCTCGCTGATGGCGCTTTTCGGCATATTGGTTTATGTCGCGTTCCGCTATGAATTTTCGTTCGCCGTCGCCGCAGTCGTGGCCGTGATCCACGACGTGCTTCTGACGATTGGCTGCTACTGCCTTGCGAACGGAATTTCCGGTCGCGAATTCAACGCCACGGTCGTCGCGGCGGTGCTGACCATCATCGGTTTCTCCATCAACGACAAGATCGTCATCTTCGACCGCATCCGCGAGGACTTGAAGCTCGGCGTGCGCGGCACGTTCCGGGAAGTCATCAACCAGGCGCTCAACCAGACCTTGAGCCGCACGATCATCACCAGCGGCACGGTGCTGATCGCCACCGGCTGTCTTTACTTTTTCGGCGGCGGCGTCATCAACGACTTCGCGTTCACCTTCCTCATCGGCATCATCACCGGAACCTATTCGTCCATCTACGTCGCCAGCGCGCTCGTGTTGTGGTGGCACAAGGGCGAGCGCCCGAACATTGGCGCTTCCGCCGTGAAGATGCAGAACACAAGCACGGCGAAAGTTTAATTCAGGTTCCCGTTGGTTCATTTTACTTTTTAATCCGAGCAATCCGCGTAATCTGCGGTTGGAATGAAATTTCGCTGGACGCCCGCACCTCCGCAGCCGCTTCTTGCCGGACAGCTTTCGTCGAAGCTGAAAATCTCCCCGCTGCTCGCGCAATGCCTTGTCAATCGCGGCTTCAGCGAACCGGTTGCGATTGAAAGCTTTCTTTCACCGCGGCTGAAGAATCTCGCCGACCCGTTTTTGCTGCCCAACATGGCCGCCGCAGTCGATAGGCTTTTCCGCGCCCGCGAAAAAAGCGAACCGCTCGTCATCTTCGGTGACTACGACGTGGACGGTGTGACGAGCACGGCGTTGCTCACCGAGGTTTTGCGCGCGCTCGGCTGGCGCGTGGAATTCTATCTGCCGAACCGGATGGACGAAGGCTACGGCCTGAGCGCCGACGGCGTGGAGAACTGCCTGAAAAAGTTTCCGACGACCTTGCTGCTCGCCGTGGACTGCGGCTCGACCGCCGTTGATACAATCCAATCGTTGAAGGCTCGCGGCATTGATGTGATTGTTCTCGACCATCATCAAGTCTCATCGCCCGCGCCAAACGCGTTCGCACTGGTAAATCCCCAGCTCCCAGCTCCCAGCTCCCAGCTCCCAGCTCCGTTCACCGAGCTTTGCTCCGCCGGCCTCGCCTTCAAGCTCGCGCATGCCCTGGTCAAACGCGGGCGCGAAACAAATCTCCCCGGCGCGGCGGAATTTGATCTGAAACCGCTGCTGGATCTGGTCGCGCTCGGCACGATCGCCGACCTAGTTCCGCTCACCGGCGAAAACCGGATTCTGGTTTCCGCCGGCCTGCGGCAGTTGAACGAAACCAAGCGCGCCGGAATTCTGGCGCTGAAAAAAGCCGCGCAAACACCGGACAAAATCGGCGCTTACGAAGTCGGCTTCCAACTCGCGCCGCGATTGAACGCCGCCGGGCGATTGGAAACGGCGGAAGAAGCGCTGCAATTGCTACTCGCAAAAACTTTTGAGGAGGCGATGCCCATCGCGCAAAACCTAGATCTGCGGAATCGCGAACGGCAGAAAATCGAGAAGACAATTGTCGCGGAGGTCATCGGCGTCGTGCGCTCAAAGTTTGATTCGCAAAAGGATTTTGTCATCGTCGAGGGCCAATTGCTCTGGCACATCGGCGTCGTCGGCATTGTCGCGTCGCGCGTGTTGCAGGAATTTTACAGGCCGACGATCATCATCGGCGGCGAGAACGGCGAGATGCGCGGTTCGGGCCGCAGCATCGCCGGTTTTGATTTGGCGGTGGCGTTGCGCGAATGCGGCGACCTGATGCTGCGCCACGGCGGACATGCCATGGCTGCGGGCTTGAGCATCTTGCCGGAGAAAATTGACGCGTTACGGGAACGGTTGAATGAATTGGGCAGGCGCTGCTTGCGTCCGGAGGATTTGCAGCCGCCGCTGCGCCTGGACGCGGAAGTTGGCTTGGATGAAATCAATTTTGAATCGCTTGCCGAACTGGACAAATTAAAACCGACCGGACAGGGAAATCCCGCCGTGCAATTCTGCGCCCGCAATTTGTCGCACGCAAAGCCGCTCCAGCGCATGGGTGCGCAAAAGCAGCACGTCAAACTCTGGGTAAGCGGCGGTATGGTCACTTACGAAGCGGTCTGGTGGAACGGCGGCGACAAATCGTTGCCAGTCGGGAAATTTGACCTGGCATTCGCGCCGTCGGTGAACGGGTTCAACGGGCGGCGCGCGGTGCAGTTGAAGGTCTTGGACTGGCGGGCGGCTGAATAATTGCCCGCGCAGAAAGCTTTGGCCTTGCGTTAAGGAGAAATGGGGCGGAAGCGGCAGCGTGGAGGGGTTATCTCTTTTGTCGCACTACAAACTTGAAACTAAACGCAATCATCTTGGCATCAGCAACCATTTCCTCAATAAAAAAGTGGTCAGCACAGCACACGGAATAAAAATAATGGCAAGCGGATTCGCAACACTCCAGAAAGCAAAAATCAAACCGCCGAAGAATGGATTGTCTGAAGGAGAACTACATAGGAAAAATAAGAATCCCCAACAAAATGCTCCGAAAGGTAAGGCTAAAACGCCCAAAAGAATCGTGATGCGACGATTAGCTTTGAGCAAAGGTTTGAACAGCGCAAATGAGACTAAAATGCCAGTGATGATGGCGCAGACTGTCACAGTCAAGACTAACGAAAGACCAGCTTGGTAGTAGCCGCATAAACCGGGTGCCAATGACCAGATTAGGCCGCTGCAAGAACCGAAAATGCCAATGCGTGTTGGAATGTTCATTGCGCCTAACGGACAAAAGCTGAGCCACGGCGCGAAAACCGACGACTCTCAAAACGAGAAAGGCATCCAATGACAGCGATACTCGCAGTTGGCTCCAGCGCTGTGTTAGGTGTCATGGTCATGGCTCTCATTTTGATGGTGTCTGTAAAGTGCTACCGCCGGAATGATTCGTTGAGCTTGGCTGTGGCTGCAACAATACTGGCAACGCTTGCGCTGGCGGGGCTGGTGTATGCTGGCTACCAGTATCGCTCGTGGCGATTGTGGACTGATGCTCGGATAACGGCGCTGGAGCAGCAGAACGCAACTCAAAATAATCCCGCAAAAGAGATGCCAACGAAATAACTATGGCAACAACAGCAAACCAAAATGCCCAAGTCCTAGTCTCTGGCCGACTCGCTTTCTGCTCAAGTGACGAAATGCGGCTCTCAATGGCTTCGAGCTTCTTGGGAGTCTCAATCTGCGCATCAAGAGCGCCGCGAACCTTCTGGTGGAAATCTCTCTGCGACTGCCGAATCACTTGCTCGCTATGAATATGATCCGACATCTTCTGAGCTACCGCCTCGAATCCTTTTTTAATTTTCTCGTCCATAAATCAAAATGTGTCGCTCTGACACCTAACAGGTATTAGGCCGCAGAGCGTGCACGGTGTCGTGCACGGTTGTTTTCTTGACGGCCTTTGCCAACATGGGTTTATGAAAGCGGACTTGCGAATTTCTGTCAAAGACTTTTCACGTCCGCCTTTCACTTGCGTAGGAGCCGAGGTGACGAGACTCATTTTTAACCGGTTTTATTTCTTCAGTCAGAGACTCCTCACGTCGTCTCCTACAAAAATTTGAATTAAAAGGCGGCCTCCGTTGACGGAGGCCGCTTTGATTTTACGGCACGGTGATCTGCACGGTGTCGCTGGGCGCGGCCTGGCCGGCGTCGTTGGCGGCGATGACGAAGATTTTCAACAGCTTGCCGCTGGGCTGGCCGGTGAGCGTGGCATCGCACTCGGTCACGGTGGTGATGTTGACGGGTATGGGGTCCACGCCGTCAATCTGTTTATACACGCGGAAGCGGGTGGCGCGGGAGGGATTGCTCCAGTGCGCCAGCACGGTGCCCGCCTGCCCGGCCACGAGCACCAGGCCGTCCACCGAATCGGGCAGGTTGGTGGCGCCGGGTTCGTTCAGGCCAAAGGCCAGCCACAGCGGGTCGGTGGCGTCCAGCAACTGGCCGAGTTCGCTGATGAGTCCCATCATGCGGTCGCGCAGGGTCTGCTCGGCGGCG